>Ga0153940_1000192_pt1 | contig 36168 bp, 36 predicted proteins | sample TSNJ024MetaG_FD_104736 | JGI IMG/M metagenome (GOLD analysis project Ga0153940, IMG submission 104736) | Attine ant fungus gardens microbial communities from New Jersey, USA - TSNJ024 MetaG | ecosystem: Host-associated > Fungi > Mycelium > Unclassified | place: USA: New Jersey, Brendan T. Byrne... | reverse complement strand
TTGGGACCGAGGTTATTTACCGCTATAATAGGCTTGTAGTCAGCGAGCTGAACGCGGACGACCTGCAAAAGAGCGACAACCCATTCGACCTGATTCTTTACGCAGCGCAGATGGCGCTTGCGGCGGGTAAAGACGAGAACCGGAAATTCAAATACATCCGCACCTCCATTCGGCTTCTGGGGGAAAGAGGCTGGAACCGTGAAGAAAAGCGGGACGTCATGCTGTTTTTGGAGCGAGTTATTAACTTAAAGGACGAGGTGCTGATCGCGCAGCTGGTAACGTGTCAGGAAGATTTGGAGAAGGAGGGAAAAGTCATGTATGTTTCTTTGGCTGAAAGAAAAGGGCGGCAGGAAGGCATCCTCCTTGGAGAACAAAAAGGACGACAGGAAGAGAAGCGCGCTGCCGCGAGGAAACTGCTGGAGCGTAACCTTCCCGTCAATGAAATCGCGGAGATCACGGAGCTTTCCGAAGACGAGATTCGCAGTCTCTCGAACTAACCGCGTGGAGACTGCCCGTTAGTCCCTTCAGCGGAACTAAAGCGATATTGCATACGCCCCTCGGGTCGGGAAAGCAATAATCCCCGCCCCGGGGGAGGCGTTTAGCGTTGCCCCTCAGGCGGCGTTAAACCGCCGCGACACCCTCTGGAATCCTATTAAGGCAAGTTATTAACTTAACAAGGACGAGGTGTTGATCGCGCAGCTGGTAACGTGTCAGGAAGACTTGGAAAAGGAGGGAAAAGTCATGTATGTTTCTTTGGCTGAAAGAAAAGGACGACAGGAAGGACGGCAAGAAGGCATACAGGAGGGCATACAGGAAGAGAAACGCGCTGCCGCTAGGAAGTTGCTGGAGCGTAATCTTCCCGTCAGTGAAATCTCGGAGATCACGGAGCTTTCCGAAGACGAGATTCGCAGCCTCGCGGACTAACCGCGTGGAGACTGCCCGTTAATCCCTTCGGCGGAAACTAAAGCGATATTGCATACGCCCCTCGGGTCGGGGGAGCAACAATCCCCGCCCCGAGGTAAGCGTTTAGCGTTGCCCCTCAGGCGGCGTTAAACCGCCGCTACACCCTCCGGAATTCTGCGCGAAGTGGTGATGACAACATCGGTATCGCGTAAAAATGCGGCGCTGCTTGCTTGGTTGCCTCTCAGCGTTTTTTCCTTTTCCACGGCAACAGAGCGTCGGTGATGTCGTATGCGCGGAAGGCGATCTCCGGCGGCAGCCGGCGCGTCAGATAATACCGCAGTTTATCCTTTAAGCTCGTGCCTTGCGCGAGCAGGTGGCGGCGCGCTTTTATTTTCTCCATGATCGGCGGCCTCTCTTCGGGCGGCACGCAGCGATACATGCGCCTGATGGCGGCTTTGACGGCGGCGGAAATGGTGTTCCCCAACTCGCGGTCAAACGGCGTGTTCTCGGGGATCGCTTCGATTGTTTTCCTGAAAGCCACGAACTCGTCCGCGATCGTCAGCGAGTCCAGACACGCGCGCTTGCCCATGGCGCTGTTCATTGTGGAACCGGGGCGAATCCTGTAAATATACAGCGTATCCCGGTGATACTCGACCGCCCGCGCGTAAAAAAAGCAGCGCGGACTCCACTCAAAATCCTCGAACATAATACCGGGATAAAAATAAAGCGAATGATCAACCAGCATCTCCCGCCGATAAAGCCTCGCCCAAACAGCGTACCAAAATCCCCTGCCGTACAGTAATTTCCCCTCACAGATACCGGCAGGAAAATTGTTTTTCTTCTTTGATTCGGCAAATTTTGCTGTATTCTCGTAATAATTGACATGGTCGAACTCGATGATGTCGCTCTCGGAAGACGCGGCGTGAGTTAACATTGTACCCATCGCGCCTGCGCGCAAATAGTCGTCGCTGTCCACGAAGAATATGTATTTCCCCCGCGCCTGCTTGATGCCGAGATTTCGCGCGACGCCCTGCCCTTGGTTTTCTTGGTCAAAGAGGCGAAAGTTGGCGTACTTTTTGTATGTCTCAAGAATAGCGCGAGATTGATCGGTCGAGCCGTCGTTGACCGCAATCACTTCATAGAGCGCGCTACGGGCGGCAGGGTCGAAGATCGAATCGAGGCATTCATTCAGATATTTCTCCACGTTGTAGACCGGGACGACGACGCTGATCAGCAATTCATCATCGGGCATTTTGCCGGACACTCCTTAATTCAAAATTTATCCTTCAAAAAAACGGTTCTGCAATTGCACGGCTCTGCGCCTTGGCGATCAGTGTTTGCATGATGAAATCGATCGACAGATCGGGGTTGTCTAATGCGGCGCGCCCCAAAACCGCCCAGAATTCAATTTGTCCCGAAATCGAACGCCGCTCCGCGTCTGCCGTCCATTTCGCGGCCCGGTAAAGATCATCGCTGATTTTGATCGATCTGTTGCCCGTCACGCGAGAGCGCATAGCGCTCACCTCCGCGGTTGAATTTGCTTGCTCACCACAAAAGTAGCATCCTCCGGCCTTTGTGTCAAACATCATCCTCACCGTTACGCCTCTTCCTTGTTTACCGTCCGGTTTTTTTCAGTTATACTCGAGTGTAGCAAGTTCATTAATCACACCGGAACTCGAGGGAGGTGACCTTTCATGTATAAATTTGTTATGTTAAGACATGGAGAAAGCACATGGAACAAGGAAAACCGATTCACGGGCTGGACTGACGTGCCGTTGTCCGAGAAGGGGACGAACGAGGCGCGGGAGGCGGGGGCGCTTATGAGGGCCGAGGGGCTTGTGTTCGATATGGCGTTCACCTCGGTGCTGAAACGCGCGATCAAGACCCTCTGGCTGGCGCTTGAGGAGATGGATCAGATGTGGATACCCGTCGTCAACTCGTGGAGGCTCAACGAACGCCACTACGGCGCGCTCCAGGGACTGAACAAGGCGGAGACCGCGGAGAAATACGGCGACGATCAGGTCAAGGTTTGGCGGCGCAGCTATGACGTCCGCCCGCCGATGCTGGAAGACTCGGACGAGCGGCATCCGAGGCGCGACGTGCGCTACGCGTCGCTGACGCAGTTTGACCTGCCAACCGGGGAGTGCCTCGCGGACACGGTCGCGCGCGCGGTCCCCTACTGGGAAAACAATATCGTGCCGGAGATACGCTCGGGCAAGACTGTCATCATCGCGGCGCACGGCAACAGCTTACGGGCGTTGGTCAAGTATCTCGACGGCTTCTCGGAGGCCGATATTCTCGACTTGAACATCCCCACCGGCATCCCGCTCATCTACGAGCTGGACGAGCGGATGAGGCCGGTCACGCACCGTTATCTGGGCGACCCCGAAGCTATCGCGCGGGCGACTGCCGCGGTGGCGGCGCAGGGAAAGGCAAGGTAGGCGATTGGAACGGAAAATGCTCGAACGGGCGAAGGAGTTGCTCCTCGACGCGTTTGTGCTTGACGCTCACTTTGACCTTGCGATGGATATTGACGCCAGGCGTACGCACGGAGAACGGGAGGTGTTTCGCAAGAGACACGAGCCGTTCATGCGCGCGGGGGGCTTGAAGTGCGTCACGTCGTCGCTCTTCGTGCCGGAATGCTTCATGCCCGAGATGGCGCTGCGCAACGCTCTCGACCAGATCTCGTCGCTGATGGCCGAGAGAGACGAATCTCCGGAGGCGTTTGAAATCTGCCGCACCATCGCGGAGGCGGACGCGGCGAACAGCGCGGGAAAAATCGCCGTCTTCCTTTCGTTTGAGGGGTGCGAGCCCATCGGGCAGGATCTGCGGCTGCTGCGGATTTTTTACGAGCTCGGCGTACGAGCGGTAGGGCTGGTCTGGAGCAGGCGAAATTATGCCGCGGACGGCTGTTTCTTCCGAGCCAAGCCATCGGGCTGCCGCGGCGGGCTGACCACGTTCGGGCTTGAGGTATTGCAGGAGGCCGAACGCCTGGGCATGATTCTTGACGTCAGCCATCTTAACGACGAGGGTATAGCGGACGTGCGCGAGTTTACCGGAGGAACGGTGATCGCGTCGCACTCCAACTGCCGCGAGCTGGTGCCGTCGATGCGCAACCTGACCGACGCGCAGATTCGCTTTATAGCCTCCAGAGGCGGAGTGATCGGCATGAACGGGTGCAGCGCCTTCGTCACGGAGGACGGCACTTGCGTGGAGTCGCGTACGCGCGAGCTCTGCCGCCATATCGAACACATCGTGAACCTCGTCGGAGACGACTTCGTCGGGCTGGGGCTGGACTGCTGCGACAAGCTCGCCTCATACGCCTTCACAGCGCCGGAGCTTGAGACGTGCGACTCGATCGAGGATTACAGCCGCTTGCCGGAGCTGGTCGCGACGCTCATGTCAATCGGCTATACGGACGAGCGCATACTCAAGATCATCGGAGGCAACTTCCGCCGGGTATACAAGCAGGTCCCGGGGTAGGGGGGCCGCATGGGGCGTTATATACTGGGCAGGCTGCTGTCCACTGTCCCCATCCTGATCGGCGTCTCGGCGTTGATTTTTTTCCTCATGAACGTCGTGCCGGGAGACCCGGTCGCCGTGATGCAGAAGGATTTCATAGACCCCGACGCGCTCGAGCGCGTGCGGGCCGAAATGCATCTCGACGACCCGCTCCCGGTTCGCTACGCGCGCTTCCTCCGGGACGCCGCTCACGGCAACCTCGGTTACTCTTACAAGCTCAAGAGGCCCGTGACGGGCATTATCGTCGCGGCATTCCCCAACACGCTGCTGCTTGCAACCGCGGCGGCGCTGCTGTCGTGGATTGTGGGCATACCCGCCGGGCTGATCTCCGCCGTCAGGCCGAACTCTCTTGCGGACAACGCGCTGATGGGCTTCTCGCTGACCGGCGTCTCCATGCCGACGTTTTGGGCGGCTCTCGTGCTGCAGTATACCTTCGGCGTAGTGTTGGGCGTCTTGCCGGTCGCCGGGTTTGGGAGCTGGAAACACCTGATCTTGCCCGCTGTCGTGCTGGGGTGGGGCGCGTCGGGCAGCATCGCGCGGCTTACGCGCTCGAGCGTGCTTGAGGTCATGCGGCTCGACTACATCCGCACCGCCCGCGCGAAGGGGCTTGGCGAGCGCGGCGTCGTCCGAGTCCACGCGCTTAAAAACTCGTTGCTGCCGGTAATTACGATAATGGCGATTCAGGTCTCGTCGCTGCTCTCAGGGGCGATCGTCACCGAGAGCGTGTTCGGCATACCCGGCATCGGGCGGCTTGCGATCACCGCGATCAACAATCGCGACATGCCGCTGCTGCAGGGGACCGCGCTTTTCGGCACTATCCTCGTGATTTTGGGCAACATCACGGCGGACGTGCTCTACGCGGCGCTTGACCCGCGCATTAAATACGTGAAGGATTGACGGCATGGAAAACACCGGCTTCTCAAACGGCGAAAACCTCCCGCAGCAGGGAATCCTCCGCGACATTGCGGACGCCTACCGCAAAAACCGCATGGCGGCGGCAGGGCTGACAATCGTTCTTCTGCTGTTGGCGGGTGCGTTGCTCGCGCCTGTTATCTCGCCTTACGACCCTTACGCGATCGACTTTTCAAAGGTGGCGGCCGCGCCCTCTAAGGCGCACTGGTTGGGTACGGACGAGCTTGGGCGTGACCTCCTGACGCGCTTGATCTACGGGGCGCGCATCTCTTTGGCGATCGGCGTCGTGCCCGCGGTCATCGCGCAGATAGTCGGAGGCGCGGTGGGCATTATCTCCGGCTACTTCGGCGGGCGAATCGACTACATCCTGATGCGCCTGACGGACGTCGTGCTGGCCTTCCCGTCGCTGCTGCTGGCGATGGCTATCATGTACACACTGGGCGGCAGCCTGATGAACCTGTTTATCGCGCTCTCCTTCGTGGGCTGGGCCTCCACGGCGCGCGTCGTGCGCTCGCTCGCCCTGTCGCTGCGCGGCAAGGAGTACGTCGAAGCCGCGCGCTCGATCGGCGTCCGAAACGCCGTCATCATGGCGCGGCATATTTTACCCAACTGTGTTCCGACGATGATCGTGCTGCTGACGCTCTCGATTCCAAGCTACATCCTGCAGGAAGCAGGGCTGTCGTTCCTCGGCATGGGCGCGCAGCCGCCGACGCCAAGCTGGGGGCTGATCGCGATCAAGGGCAAGGAGTACCTTTTGTCCGCGCCCTGGATAGGCATCGCGCCCGGCGTGTTTATCCTGATCACGGCGCTTGGCTTTAACTTCATGGGTGACGGCGTTCGTGACGCGCTCGACCCGACAATGAAAGGTTAGCGCGTGTCGGCGATGCTTGAGATCAACAATCTGAGAGTGGCGTTCGGCGGCGCGGCGGGCCCTGTTCGGGCAGTGTCCGGCGTCGATCTGCGCGTGGACAGAGGCGAGATCGTCGGCGTGGTCGGCGAGTCGGGCTGCGGCAAGACCGTGACCGCCCTCGCGGCGATGGGCCTATTGCCCTTCCGGGGACAGGCGGAGGGCGAGATCCTGCTCGACGGCGAAGACCTGCTGCGCAAGACGAACGACGAAATGCGGGCCATACGCGGCAACTGCGTCTCTATGATCTTTCAGGAGCCGATGACAGCCTTAAACCCCCTGATCACCATAGGCCGCCAGCTCTGCGAGCCGCTCGCGCTGCACCGCGGCATGCCGCCCGAGGAGAGCATGAGGCAAGCCGCGAAGGCGCTGGACATGGTGCGCGTGCCGAGCGCGGCGTCGCGGCTGAAGAACTATCCGCACCAACTGTCGGGCGGGCTGTGTCAGCGCGTCATGATAGCGATGGCGCTGATCTGCGAGCCCGAGCTGCTGATAGCGGACGAACCGACGACGGCGCTGGACGTCACCATCCAGGCGCAAATATTGGACCTCCTTCGGGACCTGCGCGCGCGGACGGGTACCGCGATACTTATGATAACGCACGATCTCGGCGTGGTCGCGGAGCTGTGCGACCGAGTCTGCGTCATGTACGCCGGGCGTTTGATGGAACACGCGGAGGTGTTCGAGCTGTTCGGCAATCCGCGGCATCCGTACACATCCGGACTGCTCAAATCGCTCCCCCGCGTCGACGCCCGCCCCTCCGCCGGAGAGAAGCTGTACAGCATCCCGGGCATGGTGCCGAATCTGCGCGGCCTGCCCGCCGGGTGCCCGTTCGAGCCTCGGTGCGATGAAGCGATGGAAAAATGCAAGCGCGAGGTGCCGCCGCTCTTCCGCACCGCCGATGGGCACGCGTCCCGCTGCTGGAGATCGGAGGGGACGCCTCATGCCTGACGGCGGGCGCGAGCGCCTGCTGGAGGCGCGTCATCTGCGCAAAATCTTCCCCGTCAAGACGGGCTTCGGGAAGCCGAGCGCGCGGCTGCAGGCTGTTGACGGCGTCGATTTCGCGATTCGGCGCGGCGAGGTCTTCTCTCTGGTCGGTGAGTCGGGCTGCGGCAAGAGCACACTCGGACGCGTCGTCCTGAACCTGCTGCCCGCCACCGAGGGGCAGGTGCTATACCGAGGACGCGACGTCGCCTCGCTTCCGAGCGCCGAGATGCGGGCGCTGCGGGCGAAGATGCAGATCGTCTTTCAAGACCCCTATTCGTCTCTCAACCCGCGTATGCGCGTCCTGGACATCTTGGCCGAGCCGTTCCTCACACACCGCGTGGCGCGCGGCAGGGCCGAGCTGACGCGCTTGGCCGCCGCGCTGCTCGAGAAGGTCGGGCTGCGCCCGGAGGCCCTCTCGCGCTTCCCACACGAGTTCTCGGGCGGACAGCGCCAGCGCATCGGCATCGCGCGCGCCATCGCGCTGAACCCGGAGCTGATCGTCTGCGACGAGCCGCTGTCGGCTCTCGACGTGTCAATTCGCTCGCAGGCGATTAATTTCCTGCTCGAGCTCAAAGAACAGATGCAGCTGACATATCTGTTCATCTCGCACGATCTGTCTGTGGTGCGCTATATCTCCGACCGAATCTGCGTCATGTACCTCGGAAAGATAATGGAAATCGGTACGAGCGAAGAAGTTTTCGGCGACCCGCTGCACCCTTACACGCAATCGCTGATCGAGTCGGTGCCAATCCCCGACCCGCGCATGCGCGGACGGAAACGGACGTTGCCGCGCGGTGACCTGCCGAGCGCCATCGATCCTCCATCCGGCTGCCGCTTCCGCACCAGATGCCCCATCGCGAGGGAGATATGCGCGGCGAGCGAGCCGACGCCGCCCTACGAAAACATCCACAGCGCGGCGTGCCACTTCGCGCGGCGGGGCGGAAGCTCTTGAGGACGCTGCCGCGCGCTCTGCGCGAGGGCAGCCGCGTCGCGGTCGTCGCGCCCTCAAGCCCCGCGCCGCCGCAAGAAACCGAGGCGGGGCTCCGCGCGCTGCGCGAAATGGGCTTCGAGCCGATTCTCGGCGACTCGTGCGGCTTCGGCGCGCCCGACCGCGGCTATCTCGCCGCAGAGTCAGACGACGTCAAGATCGCGGACATCCACCGCGCTTTCGCAGACGCCCGAATCGACGGCGTCGTCTGCCTGCGCGGAGGCAGCGGCGCTGGACGCCTGATACGCCGCCTTGACGCCTCTCTGATCGCGGCAAACCCGAAGCCCTTCGTCGGCTACAGCGATATCACGATTCTGCACGCCTTTATCGCGAGCGCGTGCAACTTCGTCACCTTTCACGGCCCGATGACGACGTCGCACAATCTTATACACGACGCAGGAGGGACGCGAGAGGCATTTGTCCGCGCGCTGACCAACCCGGCCCCCCTGGGCGAAATCCCCGGCGATGTAAGCGGCGCGCGCGAGTGCCTTGTCTCCGGGGCGTGCCGCGGCGAGCTCACGGGCGGCAACCTCGCCGTCCTTTGCACGACGCTCGGCACGGACTGCGAGATCTCCACGCGGGGCAAAATCGTGTTGCTCGAGGACACCGACGAAGAACCCTACAGCGTCGACCGAATGCTGAACCACCTGCTGAACGCGGGCAAGCTCTTCGACGCCGCGGGTATCGTCCTTGGCGGTTTCACCCGCTGCGAGCCGCCCGCACGTCCCGAATACGCCCGCACCCGCAGCGTGCGCGACGTCATCCGGGACGTGCTCGTCCCGCTCGGCATACCGCTTCTGTCCGGCATCCCCGCCGGGCACGGCGAACACAACATCACGCTCCCATTAGGCGCAACCGCCGAACTGGACGCGGGCGCGCTGGCTCTGCGCTTCGTTTCACCCGCCCTTTGTTGAAACAAATATATTTCACGTTATTACGTTAATACGCAATTAACACTATTGCGCTATTCTTGATAATAATATACGGTTATTTCAAATCCATCCATATGCTCGAGGTGAGCTATTATGAATATGATCTATTTCGACATGATCCAGACTGTTACGTTTGCCATTGTCCTGCTGATGATCGGCAGCTATCTCTGCAGACGCGTAAAAATTCTGGGAACATACAACATCCCGGCACCCGTGGTCGGCGGTATTCTCTTCGCGTTGATCAACTGGTTTCTGCGGTCGAAGACCAATGTCGGATTTCGCTTCGACACTACGCTGCAGGATCCGCTCATGATCTCGTTCTTCACGACGATCGGCCTTGCGGCGAGCCTTCGTATGCTCAAGGAGGGCGGGAAGGCTGTCTTCACCTTCTTGCTCGCTGCTTCGGTGCTGCTTGTGCTGCAGGACCTCGTCGCGTGGGGCCTGTCGGTCGCCACGGGGCTGGATCCGCTGCTGGGGCTGCTGGCCGGCTCGATCACAATGAGCGGGGGACACGGCACCGGCGCGACGTTCGCGGCTTATTTCGTCGACACGTTCCAGCTCTCCGGCGCAATGGAGCTCGCAATGGCTGCCGCGACCTTCGGCCTCGTCTCGGGATCGCTGCTGGGCGGGCCCATCGCGCGGCGGCTGATCATGAAAAAAGGGCTCAAGCCCGGCGCGGCGGTTGCCGCTAAGCCCGCGGGGGAAGACGCCGAGCTCATGCTCGAGAACGAATGCCCCATAGGCCCGGGCGACGTGCTGCGCACGATCTTCCAGCTCACGTTCGCCATGAGCGTCGGCTCTATCGTCTACGGCGCGCTGATCAAGGCAAATCTGCGCTTCCCGACGTACCTCTTCTCGCTCTTCGCCGGGATTTTTATCCGCAACATCGGAGACGCCACAAAGTGGTACAAGGTGAACACGCGCCTGGTCGATTACATCGGCTCGGTGTCGCTGTCGATCTTCCTCGCGATGGCGCTGATGAACCTTCAGCTCTGGCAGCTCGTCGATCTCGCCGTCCCGATGCTGACGATCTTGACCGGGCAGGTGCTGCTGATGGCTCTCTACGCTTACTTTGTAACCTTCAACCTGAGCGGGCGCGACTACGAGGCGGCGGTTCTCTGCGCGGGACACTGCGGCTTCGGGCTGGGCGCGACGCCTAACGCCATCGCCAACATGCAGGCCATCGTCTCGCGCTACGGCCCCGCTCCGCGCGCGTTCTTCCTGGTCTCGATCGTGGGCGCGTTCTTCATCGATATCGTGAACGCGGTTGTGATCCAGACATTCGTATCCTTGATAGGACGTTAACGCGCACTTGATTTTGTCGCGATTTGCGGTCAAAATAGAGACACAAAAGGAGCTGATCGCATGAGGAAACGCGCCATGAAATTAACCTGCCTATCGTTGGCGGCGCTGCTGGCTGTTGCCTGTCTGCTCGCCTGCCGCCCCGGTGTTGCGCGCGCGGACGACGACGCGAGTCTCTTTTTCCTGTCGCCGTCCTACAGCTGGTACATGCCGACGTCGGGCAAGGTCAAGGACGCCTTCGGCAGCACGTGGGATGGGTTCGGCGTCGTCCTGAACCTTGAGTCGTTCGCGTGGACGAACTTGCTTCGCGCGGGAGATTTTCGCCTGCATCCGTACTTTGGGTACTACCGCTCGACTGAAAACGGCAACGAAGCCACTCTCATCCCCATCGGGCTTGAGGGACGCTGGAGATTGGCGGGTACCGAACACTTCCGTCCATACTTCGGGCTGGGCCTCTCGGGCTACGCGGTCAATTTGGAGGATAACAGCAGGGGCGTCGACTCCGGTTGGAAGGCGGCGTTCGGCGGCCGCGTCATGGTCGGCGCGGACGTCACAAGATGGTTCAATCTGCAAGCGTCGTACAACGTCGTCTCCGACGTCAAGGGGTATGACCTGGGCGGCTTCGGCATCCTGGCCAAGGTTAATTTTTATTTCTAGGTTTCCGGTCAAATTAACGCAAAGATACGGCGAGCGGCTATTTATAAACCGCCCGCCGTATTCTTTATCAGCGTGAATTTACGCGCCGATTACTCGAGCGGTACGTCTACGGTGTGTTCATTCTTCTTGCGCGCGCGGTAGTCGGAGATGAACGGCCACGCTATGGAGCCGATAGCCAGCAGCCAGAGGACGTTGGTGATCGTCGAGGAGAAGAATATGCCGAAACTGCCGTCACTGAGCATCATCGACTGGCGGAACGAGCTCTCCATCATCTCTCCGACGACCGAAGCCAATATCAGAGGCGCTGCCGGTATCTTGAACTTCTTCATCAAGTATCCGACGAAACCGAGAATCGTGAGTATTACAAAGTCAACGGCGCTGAAGTTGATCGTGTACACGCCCAGAAACGCGATGGAGACGATCAGCGGATAGAGGATGCGCGGCGGTACCGAGAGCACGCGCACCAGCAAGCCCGCGAGCGGGATGTTGATGATAGCGCAGACCACGTTGCCCAGGAACATGCTGGCGATGATACCCCACGCGATGTCCGGGTGCTGCTGGAAGAGCAGCGGCCCCGGCTGCAAACCGAGAATCAAAAGCGCGCCCAGCATGATCGCCGTCGTTCCGGAACCCGGTACGCCCAGCGTCAGCATCGGTATCATCGCACCGACCGAGCAGGCGTTATTGGCCGCCTCGGGAGCAGCAAGCCCCTCGATAGCGCCCTCGCCGAACTCGTGGCTGCGCTTTGAGATCTGTTTCTCGTTGTTGTACGCCATCAGGGCCGCGATCGTGCCGCCCGCGCCCGGCAGAATCCCGATCAAAAAGCCCACGGGAGTCTGGCGTATTATCGGCCAGAAGGAGCGTTTCCAGTCCTCCATTGTAATCCAAATCTTGCCGAACTTTGTCTGAACAGGTTTGACCACGGCCTTGGCGATGTGTTCCAGGTTTTCGAAGACCTCTCCGATACCGTAGATACCTATGATGACCACGACGAAATCGATGCCGGTCTGCAGCTCGGTGATGCCGAAGGTAAAGCGCGGCATGCCCGACTGGTGGTCGAGCCCGACGGTCGTAAACATCAGACCGATCGCCATCGCTATAAGCCCCTTGATGATCGCTTCTTTGGAGATGGCCGCCGTCGCGGCGAGCGCGAAGATCATCAGCACGAAATACTCCGCGGGGCCGAACTTGAGCGCGAAACGAGCCATCGGAAGCGCGATCAACACGAAGGCGACTGTAGCGATCAAGCCGCCTATAAACGACGCTATCGCCGAAATCGCCAGAGCTGCCTCCGCGCGCCCCTTTTGCGCCATCGGGTAGCCGTCGAAGCAGGACGCCACCGCCGCGCCGTCGCCGGGGACGTTGAGCAGAATCGAGCTGCGCGACCCGCCGAACATCGCGCCGTAATAAATCGCGCTCATGGCTATAAGCGCCGTGGCGGGCTCCATGCCGAACGTCATCGGCAGCAAGAGCGCGATCCCCGTAGTGGGGCCAAGTCCGGGCAGCATGCCGAGAACCGTGCCCAACGCGGCTCCGACCGTCATCCATAACACATTTGTAAACGTCAACGCGACGCTGAAACCGTGTGAAAGCTGCGTTAAAATTTCACCCATTGATCCCGCCTCCTATAAAATGCCGAACGGAGACGTCGGCAGGCTGATCTGAAAGACCTGCACAAAGAGATACCACGCGCCCAGGGAAAAACCGACCGTGATCACCGCGTTCTGAACCCATTTCTTAGCGCCGTTGACCACCATCAGCATCGACATCAGGAAAATAATCGTCGAAAGAACAAAACCGAGCCTCTCGAAAAGAACCGTATAGATTAAGCAAAAGAGAATGACCGCGAATATCAGCTTCATGCTCTCGAAGTGAAATTTCGGGCGCTTGTTCTTGTCGTCGCTGTTTAAGCCCTTGCGCGCTTCGGTAATAAACAGCAGCGCGCCAAGGAACACCATAAGCCCCGCGAGCCCAAGCGGAAAATATATCGGCGCCATCGGGTTGCCGATCGGAGCTCTGGGAAGGCCTATCGCCTGTATTCCATAGGAAACGCCCAGGATTATCGAAGCCAGCCCTACCCATGCGTTTGGTCGCAAAATGCATTTCTCCTTTCTAATAAAAAACCCCAAAAATTATGCGTTGTGTTTCAGTTGTTTAAAAAGGCGGCCTATAAGGCCGCCCCCCGGAACTATTTCTTGAAAAGACCTACGTCGGTCAGGAGTGTCTTGTATTGCTCGTTGGTCTCGTCGAGGAACTTGCCGAACTCCTCGCCGTTCATATAGACCTGAGTCCAACCGTTGCGCTCGCAAATTTCTTTCCACTCGGGCGTCTTTGCCATCTTGGCGAGAGCGTCTTCCATGTACTTCCTCTCGGCCGCCGGCATACCGGGCGCGCCGAAGATTCCGCGCCAGTTGATGAACACTTCGTCGTATCCCTCTTCTATCATCGTCGGAACAGCCGCGAGCGGGCCTGTGGCGATGCGCTTGGGCGCGGTCACCGCGAGGACGTTGATATCCTTGGACTCAAACGGGCCAACGAGCTCCGCCATGCCTGTGGAGAGAACGTCGATATGCCCGCCCATCAGAGCCGCAAGTCCTTCGCCGCCCTGGAACGCTATGTATTGCAGGCTCTTCATGTCCTCAATGCCGGCCGCCTTCGCGGCGACAAGGAACTGAACGTGATCCATGCTGCCCAGCGACGAGGTGCCGCCGACCTTTACGGACTTCGGGTTCTTCTTGATCGCTTCCATGAGCTCTTTCATATTCTTGTACGGCGAGTCCTTCGGGACGCCGAACGCTCCGAAGTCGTTGATGAGCATTGAAATCGGCGTGAGGTTCTTGTAGCCCAGAGGCGTCTGCCCTGTCAGGTTGATCAGAAGAAGAGGCGGAGAAAAGACGACGAGGCTGTACGGATTGGCCTTCTTTTTCTGCAGATAGGCGAGAGCGACGCCGCCGCCGCCGCCCGGCTTGTTGACGACCGGCATCGGGGTTGAAATCAGTTTTTTCTCAAGCAGAACCTTGGTGACCATCCTCATCGTCGTGTCCCAGCCGCCGCCGGGACCCGCGGGAGCGATGCACTCAAAGGGCTTGCTCGGATAAGTCGCCGCAAACGCCGGAAGCGCCGTTGCCGCGAGCAGAAGTACCACCGTCAAAATCAATAATTTACGCATTATAATTGCTCCTCTCCCACCTATACCTCAAAATACCCGTGAACCACCCGGAGTGACCGCGCGTGTTGACATTTCCGGCGCCCTATTCCTCACCTCCCCGGCGAGCCGGCGTTTGAACCAAAAAATGCGTCCAGCGCTCCGCGAACATGTGCGTGCGTGAGAGCCACGATCTTTGCCTCGTCGCGTTCTTTAAGAGCTTCGAGCAACTGTCGGTGATCCTGACGCGCCTTGGCCTTGCGCTCTTCGCTCCTCAGAGAGACGCGTCGGAAACGGGAAATTTGCTCGCGAAGAGATTCGATGATACCTACAAGAGTCGGCATGCGAGAAGCCTTGTTAAGCGCTTCCGAAAAGCGGCGGTGTACCTCGAAAACATCCTCGGGGTTATCCGAGACGTCTTCCATTTGTTGGACAAGGGATTCGAGAAGGACTATATCTTCATCGGTGGCGTTTTTAACGGCGTGCGCCGCAGCGAGGCTCTCCAATGCCTCCCGGATCAGGTAAATTTCTTTGATTTCTTCGTGTGTGTGTTGTTTGACAACAAGGCCCTGCTTGGGGCGGGCCTCGAGAATGCCCTCGGATTCAAGACGGCGCATCGCCTCCCTGACCGGAGTGCGGCTGACTCGCAGTTGAGCGGCAAGCTCGCTCTCCACAAGGTGTTCGCTTCCGTCAAAGCTGCCGGATAAAATCGCGTCCTTCAATGTTTCGTAGACAACATCGCGTATTGGTTGGGCCGGCTCAATCGCGGGCAGATCCAACATAGCGGCACCTCCTGCGATAATTATTTGGTATCCCGAATACGGGATACTTTAGACAAGCACATTATGAATAACCTACACGCTCATGTCAATACGTAAAAAAAGAGAGGCGACTCCGTTTTTTCACGGAACCGCCCTCTTTTTTGCGAGCAACCGATTCGAAAAAAATTATTTCGTGAGCAGCGTAAGCATGGCTCCCGCGGCGACCGCCGTTCCGATGACGCCGGCCACGTTGGGACCCATCGCGTGCATCAGGAGGAAGCTGCTGGGGTTTTCTTTCTGTACGACGCGCTGTACGACGCGCGCGGCCATGGGAACCGCGGAGACGCCCGCGGCGCCGATCGCCGGGTTGATCTTGCCCTTGGACATGACTTTGAAAACCTGTCCGAGGGCCAAACCGCCGGCCGTGCTGAACCCGAAGGCAACGAGGCCGAGGAGTATGATCTTCATCGTGTCCAGCGTCAGGAAGCGCTCGGCGTTCATCGTCGCGCCTACGGAGATGCCGAGAAAGATCGTGGTCGCGTTGAGAATCTCATTCTGCGCGGCTTGGCTGAGGCGCTCGGTGCAGCCCGACTCGCGGAGCAGGTTGCCGAACATCAGCATGCCGACCAGGGGGACGCACGCGGGCAGAATCAGCCCGCAAGCCACGGTCGAGACGATCGGGAAAAGCACTCTCTCGAGCTTGCTGACCGGACGAAGCTGGTCCATCTTGATCGCGCGGTCTTCCTTGGTCGTGAGCAGCTTGATCACGGGCGGCTGAATCAGCGGAACCAGCGACATGTAGCTGTAGGCCGCGACAGCCACCGCCCCGAGTATTTCGGGAGCCAGCTTGGTACATAAGTAAATCGCGGTCGGGCCGTCTGCGCCTCCGATGATGCCGATGCCCGCCGCCTGCTTGACCGTGAAACCCAACGCCATCGCGCCGATGACCGCGATGAAAACGCCCAGCTGCGCGGACGCTCCGAGCAGGAAGGTGATCGGATTTGCCAGAAGAGGCCCGAAGTCAGTCAGAGCGCCGATCCCCATAAATATGATGATCGGATAGATCTCATGGTCGATACCGAACATGATATAGTGCAGAAACCCGCCGTGCGGATTATTTGCGCTTGGCCCCTCGATTATGCCGGAGAGCGGCAGGTTGACGATCAGGCAGCCGAACGCTATCGGCAACAGCAACAGAGGCTCGAATCCCTTGCCGATAGCGAGATAGAGCAGAATGAAGGCGATCACAAGCATGGCGATGTTGCCCAGAGACAAGCCGACAAGGCCCGAGTTCTCGATGATCCCCCGTAACGCCGCTAGATAAATTTCAAACATGATAGCCTACCTCCTCACAAACTAAGCCGGTCTATCGGCTTAGCCGATGACGAGAAGCGTATCACCCGTATTTACGGAGTCACCCTCTTTGCAGTTGACCTGAAGGACGGTGCCCGAGACAGGCGCGAATATCTCGTTTTCCATCTTCATCGCCTCGAGGATCAGGACGAGCTGGCCTTCCGTTACGGCGTCGCCCTGCTTGACGGGCAGCTTCCAGATTTTACCGGGCATCGGCGAAGTAAGCGTGCCTGCTCCGGCGGGTACCGGAGCCGCGGCGGGAGCGGTCGCCGGAGCAGGGGCGGGAGCAGCCGCGACGGGCGCGGGAGCCGCGGCGGAGACAGGCGCGGGCGCGGCTACAGGCACCGGAGCGGGCGCGCCCGCGCCCATCTCTTCCACCACAACGTCATATGATTTTCCATTTACAGACACTCGATAACTACGAGCCATTTTTTAAAGACCTCCTCAAATTTGTTTGAAACGTAATGCTAATCCGCGAAACCTTCGCTGTTCGCAATCCTGCCGGTCATCCTCCACGCGGAATTTAAAACGCGCGGCGCGGAAGGGGCGAAGCTCAGGACGCGCGCGCCCGCGCCGCAGGCTGCCGTTATAGCGGCAGTGATGACGGCGACCAGTTCGCCGTCGTCCGAGGCGGCAAGCGCGGCGCTCGAAGAAGCGACCGCCAAAGTCGCGCCGGAAGAGGGCGGAGGCGTCGGCACGGAAGCGGACGAGCCGTTATTCTTCGTTCCGTCCTTTTCGTTTTTAGGCCCCGAGAAAACTTTCAACGCCATCATCATCAGCATCAAGCCCGCGATGACGATGAAAACGATGCTGAAGGCGATACACGACATAACTACCGCGCCCTTGATGCCAACAAAATAACCGGAAATGCTGCTCGTTCCCATATCTACACCACCTAGCCGGGCATTACGCCGTGCTTACGCTTCGGACGCAATTCCCTCTTGTCTTCGGTCATCTGCAGCGCCTGGTAAAGCGCGCCGCGAGTTTCCTCGGGCAGAATGACGCGATCCACGAAACCGCGCGCCGCCGCCGCGTACGGGTTGGCGAACGCTTCACGGTATTCTTCGATCTTCTCGGCGCGCATAGCCGCCTTGTCGTCCGCCGCGTCGATCTCTTTGCGGAAGATTATGTTGGCCGCGCCCTCGGCGCCCATGACGGCGATCTCAGCCTGCGGCCAGGCGAGCACGACATCCGCGCCCAAATCCTTGCTGCACATGCCGAGATAAGAGCCGCCGTAAGCCTTGCGCAGAACGATGGTGATCTTCGGCGCGGTGGCCTCGCTGTAGGCGTAGAGCAGCTTAGCGCCGTGCTTGATGATGCCGCCCATCTCCTGGTTGAGACCGGGCAGGTAGCCGGGCACGTCCTCAAAGGTCACGATGGGAATGTTGAACGAGTCGCAGATGCGGATGTGGCGCGCGGCCTTGCAGGACGCGTCGATATCCAGACAGCCGGCCATAACCTTCGCCTGGTTGGCGATTATCCCGATAACCCTGCCGCCGACGCGCGCGAAGCCGGTGACGATATTCTGCGCGTACATGGGCTGGACCTCGAAGAAGTCTCCGTTGTCGACGACCTTGCGGATTACGTCGCGGACGTCATAGGCTTTGTTGGGGTTGGTGGGGACGATTTCGCGCAGTGACATGTCAACGCGCGCCGGGTCGTCTCCGGTTTCCTTATAAGGAGCGTCCTCCAGGTTGTTGCTGGGGAGATAAGAGAGGGCCTTGCGAACCTGCGCATAGCACTCATCCTCGTCCTTCGCGAAGAAGTGCGCTACGCCGGAGGTCTGGTTGTGCGCGCGCGCGCCGCCGATCTGCTCGGAAGTTACGTCCTCACCGGTAACCGCCTTGATGACCTGCGGCCCCGTGATATGCATGATACCGACCTTATCCACCATAAAGACAAAATCCGTAAGCGCCGGGCTGTAAACCGCGCCGCCCGCGCAGGGACCGGCGATGATCGAGAACTGAGGAACGACGCCGGACGCCTTGACGTTCCGGAAGAAGATGTTTCCGTAGCCCGAGAGCGCGTCAACCGCTTCCTGGATGCGCGCGCCGCCGGAGTCGTTGATGCCGATGCAGGGCGCGCCGTTTTGCACCGCGAGATCCAGAACCTTGCAGATCTTCTTCGCGTGCGCCTCACCCAGCGAGCCGCCGATGACAGTGAAATCCTGGCTGAAAACATAGACAATGCGGCCTTCCACGGTGCCGTAGCCCGTGACTACGCCGTCTCCGGGGAAGATGGTCTTCTCCATGCCAAAGTTGGTGCAACGGTGCTCGACAAGCTCGTCCAGTTCAACAAAACTGCCCGGATCAAGGATCTTGCCGATCCGCTCCCGGGCGGTCAGCTTGCCCTTTTCATGCTGCTTCGCGATGGCTTTTTCCCCACCGCCCTGCGAGGCCTTCTCGCGTTTTGCGATCAGTTTCTCGCAGAGTTGATCGATCGTACGATCCGCCATACTGACAAACCTCCTTATATGCATTATAGCTTCCGGGGCGCCATTGCCCCGGAAGCTATATCGTTGCCTATCGCTGGCTCAGCTCGAGCAGGATTCCGCCCGTAGCTTTGGGGTGAAGAAAGGCTATCATCGCGCCGCCCGCGCCTCTTCGGGGCTGCTCGTCGATCAGCCTTATGCCCTTATCTTTCAGTTCCGCAAGGGCTTTTTCGAGGTCGTCCACACGGATTGCAAGGTGGTGGATCCCTTCGCCCTTCTTTTCGATAAACTTCGCGATGGGGCTCTCGGGCGACGTAGCCTCAAGAAGCTCTATCTCCGAATCCTTGATCGGGAGAAAAGCCGTTGTGACTTTTTGGTCTTCAACCGTCTCCGTGCCCGTGCATTTCACGCCGAGGGCGCTCTCCCAGAACGGGAGGGACTCCGCGATGCTGCTCACCGCTATTCCGATATGGTCGATAACTGTGGCGTTCAACACTTATTACCCCCTTTAAAAACCCGAGTTGACCATGGAATTGTATAACAAATTTTTATAAATTACCAGCGAGTTCCGGAAATCGCAACAAATATATCCGCAACTAGCCCCTTTTCTCGGCGACCGCGTTCTTAAGCCACTCGATGCAGTCGGTCGTCGGCGTCCCGGGCCCGAAGATCGCGCCCGCGCCCACGGAAAGAAGCGTGGGGATGTCCGCCTCCGGGATGACGCCCCCGCCGAAGACAACGATGTCAGACGCGTCTTTCTCGTTCAGCAGGGCGACGATCGCCTTAAAATAGTGCTCGTGCGCGCCGGACAGAACCGAAAGCCCTATCGCGTCCGCGTCTTCCTGAATCGCCGTCTCAACGATCTGTTCGGGGGTCTGCCTGAGTCCCGTGTAGATTACCTCCATGCCGGCGTCGCGAAACGCGCGCGCAATGACCTTAGCGCCCCTGTCATGCCCGTCGAGCCCCGGCTTTGCCACAACAACTCTGATCTTTTTCTCAGCCATCACGTTTACCTCCTCGAGAGCTCTGTTTACAGGACTACGTTTTCTTTATATTCGCCGAAGACCTCGCGGAGCACGCCGCAGATTTCGCCCTCCGTCGCGTATACGCGAACGGCGTCCAAGATCTTGGGCATCAGGTTGCCGCTGCCTTCCGCCGCCGCGCGGATATCGTCGAGGGTGGCCTTCACGCGGACGTTGTCGCGGCCTTCCTTCATCTTGCGGAGCTTCGCGACCTGCCCCTCGCCGACCGAAGGATCGACGCGGAGCAGCTGCCGCGCGGAGTCGTCTTCCTCGACCTGGAACTTATTCACGCCGACGACGATCTGGTCGCCGGACTCGACCGAACGCTGGAACTCATAAGCCGCGTCCTGAATCTGCTGCTGCGGATAACCGCGCTCGATCGCGGAGACCATGCCGCCCAGGTCGTCGATCTTTTTGATATATTCCCACGCGCCGTCTTCGATCTGCTTAGTAAGAGACTCGACGGCGTAGCTGCCCGCAAACGGGTCGACAGTGTTCGCCACGCCCGACTCGAAGCCGACGATCTGCTGCGTGCGCAGCGCGATGCGTACGGACTTGTCGGTGGGAAGCGCCAGCGCCTCGTCGAGGCTGTTGGTGTGCAGCGACTGTGTTCCGCCCATGACCGCCGCCATGGTCTGAATCGCCACTCGAACGATGTTGTTCTCGGGCTGCTGCGCGGTCAGCGTCGAGCCCGCGGTCTGCGTGTGGAAGCGCAGCATTTGCGCGGATTTATCGGTGACGCCGAAGCGTTCCTTCATGATGCGCCCCCAGAGCTTGCGCGCCGCGCGGAACTTGGAGACCTCTTCGATGAAGTCGTTGTGCGCGTTGAAGAAGAACGAAAGGCGCTTGCCGAAAATGTTCGGGTCCTGCCCCTTCGCGATCGCGGCTTCGACGTACGCGATGCCGTCAGCCAGCGTGAAAGCCACTTCCTGAATCGCCGTCGATCCCGCCTCGCGGATGTGATAGCCCGAGATCGAGATCGTGTTCCACTTCGGCACACTCGCGCTGCAAAAGTCAAAGATGTCGGTGATCAGGCGCATGGAGGGCTTGGGCGGGAAAATATACGTCCCGCGCGCGATATATTCTTTAAGTATGTCGTTTTGGATCGTGCCTGTAAGAGCATCCGAGGCGACGCCGTTTTTCTCGGCGACCGCGATGTACATCGCGAGAAGAACCGCCGCGGGCGCGTTGATCGTCATGGATGTGGAGACTTTGTCAAGCGGAATTCCGCCGAAGAGGACCTCCATGTCGGCCAGGCTGTCGATGGCGACGCCTACCTTGCCTACCTCACCCTGCGCCATCGCGTGATCGGAATCGAAGCCGATCTGCGTAGGCAGGTCAAACGCGACGGAGAGTCCCGTCGTCCCCTGGCTCAACAGATAGCGATAACGCTCGTTGGACGCCTCGGCGGTCGCGAAACCCGCGTACTGACGCATCGTCCAGAGCCTTCCGCGGTACATCGTCGGCTGTACGCCGCGCGTGTAGGGATACTCTCCCGGAAAGCCGATATCCTTCGCGTAGTCCAAGCACTCGACATCTTCCGGCGTATAAAGGCGCTCAAGCGGAATCCCGCCCGTCGTGGTAAACCGGGCCTTGCGCTCCGGACTACGCGCGAGGGATTTGTCCACCGCGGCTTGATACCTTTCCTGCCCGGCCTTAACTTCCTCTAACTGTTTTCCTTCGAACACAGACTTTCGCCTCCCATCATAGAACCCGGCAGGAGGAGCTCTTCTTCTCCAACATTGCCAGGCGCTTCTCCGAGAGACATTATTATCCATTTTCGGTAAAAAGACAAGATTGTATGATCAACTTCGTAAAATTTCACGCAATTTATCTCTCATCTAGGTTTTTATCAAATTTTTCGCCGCGCGCACCCCGTAAAAACACTTGATCGTCGCGGCGGTCTTCGCCAAATAAGCCTTATTCATTATATAATCGAAACCGGACGTAATATTCGAGGAGGTGTCATACATGAATATGACAGCCTGCGATGTTTGCGGGAAAATTTTCGGCTCAAGCGGACGCGCGGTCTGCCCCGCTTGCCGGAAGCTGCTCGACATCGTATACGAGAAAGCCCGGACATACCTTCGCGACAATCCCAAAGCCGATATACGCGCTCCGGAGCTGGCTAAGGCAATCGGTGAAGATATCCGGCTCGTTGAGATCATCGTAGCCGAGGGGCGGTTCGACAGCAAAGACGGCCCGCAACAGACCGAAGAAGAGAAAAAGCGTCAGAGGTTATTGGCCGAGATTGAGAAGAGCCTTTCCTCACCATCGGAAAAAAATCAAGCCTATTCCACATACGGACAGGGCAGGCACGGCCGCAGCCAGGGCTGAGCCACAGAAGGAGTTTTTACTTATGAAGACAGCGTTCGGCACAATCGAAATCGCCCCGAAGATATACTGGATGGGGGCAAACGACCGGGAAACGGATAAATTCGAGGGCCTGTGGGAGTTGCCGCACGGCGTCGCGTACAATTCGTATTTCATCGACGACGACAAGACCGCCGTCGTCGATTCGGTGAAGCCGTCGTTTATGGACGACTTCCTCCACCGCCTCGACATCAAGCTCGACGGACGACCGCTTGATTACGTGATCGTCAATCATATGGAGCCCGACCATTCGGGCTCGCTCGCGATCATACGCCGCCTTTATCCCGGCGTTCGCTTCGTCGGCAACGCCAAAACCGCCGAGATGATCAAAAACTTTTACGGCATCGAAGACGGCATCGTCGTCGTCAGTGAAGGCGAAACGCTCGACATGGGGCGGCGCAAGCTGACCTTCGCGATGATCCCGATGGTTCACTGGCCGGAGAGCATGGTCACATACGAGACCACGGGCAATATACTTTTCTCGAACGACGCGTTCGGCGGCTTCGGCGCGATCGAGGGCGACATCTTCGACGATGAAGCCGACATGGAGTACGCGATATCCGAAATGATGCGGTATTACGTCAACATCATCGGGCGTTTTTCGAGCCAGGCGCTGAAGGCAATCGCCAAGATCCGCGCCCTCGACGTCGCCCTCATCTGTCCGGCTCACGGCCCAATATGGCGCAGCGACCCGCAGCGGGTGATCAACCTGTACGAAAAATGGAGCCGTCAGGAGACAGAGGAAACCGCGGTGGTCGTCTACGGCTCGATGTACGGCAACACAAAAACAGCCGCGGACGCGATCGCCCGCGCCCTGACCGAGGGCGGCATACGCGGCGTAACCATGTACGATATCTCGCGCTCGAACCCGTCATGCATCGTAAAGGACGCGTGGGGCGCGCGCGGGCTCGTGCTGGCGAGCTGCACGTACAATATGGAGCTCTACCCTCCCATGAAATACCTTATCGATATGCTGGAGAACAAAAACATGCGCGGACGCCGCCTCGGGCTCTGCGGGACCTACAGCTGGGCCTCCGCCGCGCTGAAGGAAATGAAAGACTTCGCCGCTAGGTCGAAAGGAGGATGGCTTTTGACCGAACCCATCATCGAAATCAAATCATTCCCCACGGACGCGGATTTTGACCTTTGCCGCACCCTTGGCCTCGCGATGGCCGAGGCAATCAAAAAGGACTGACGGGCTGCGCCGAATGAACAAATCTCAAAGCCGAATTCGTCAAACGGGCCTTGTGTTGCGTGAAATGATGCGTTCCCCGGCGGATATGGGAACGATCTGCCCCAGCTCCCGCGCGCTCGCGGGCGCGATGGCGGACGCCGTGTCGCCCTCGCGCCTCGGCCCGAACGACCTCGTAGTCGAGCTGGGCGCCGGGACAGGCCCGGTCACCGCGGCGCTCCTTTCTCACGGCGTTCCGCAGAGCAATCTCCTGGTCGTCGAAAAATCCGAACCGCTGGCCGCGTGCCTTAAGGAAAAATTCCCCGACCTGGACGTGCGCTGCGACGCGGCGGAAGATTTGGCCGGCATGGCCGCCGGGCGGAACATTCGCGCCGTCATCTCGAGCCTGCCCTTCCGCACCCTGCCCCGCGATGTCTCGCTCGTCATCATGAGCGAGATCGAAAAATCACTCTCCCGCGGCGGCCTCTACGCACAGTTCACATACGCGCTTCTCGGCGGCATGCCGTATATCCCTCGCTCGTTCAAAAGAATCACGACGCGCATCGTCCTGCTCAACATTCCTCCCGCGAAAGTCGTGGTGTTTCGAAAATCATGAAAATTCTGGCGCTCAAAATATACGCTAACACGCAAAAATCCTATGTCGAGGGCGTTCCGCGCGTACTCGACCTCTTGGATGAGGCGCGCGCGCACGGCAGTTTTTTCTTCGGCATGGGCACGGAGAACACGGGTAGCGCGATGGGCAAGTTGTTCGGCGAAAGCCCTCCGATAGTGGATGCGTCGCCCGGCATACTGCGGGACGCGAACAAGCGCGGACACGACTGCGGCGTCTGCGGCTGGAACCCGCTCGAATGGGAGGCGCGCCTCGCCAAAATCCGGGACACGACGCTCGAGACAGGCATTCGCCGCGCGGTCGAGGCGTTCACTCGCATGACAGGCTTCCGTCCGAACGGATTCGCCGCGCCCGGCTGGCAGGTCAATTACATCAGCCTGCGCGTGCAGGACACCATGCGCTTCGCGTATTGCAGCGACACCTTTGGATTTCACCCCTACCTCCCTCGCCTGTCCTGGAAGACGTTCGCCACTCCCCAGATACCCGACACCCTGCCGCCAGCCGAGGCGGCGCTTAAGGGCGCGCAAGGCGCGCAGACAGACGAGCGCCTCCGCGCGCTCGGAGACTCGCTGGCCGATGGCCTCTCCGTCCTGCCAATGAACGCGGGCGCGGCCGGCTCCCCGAGCTTGCGCGAACCCCTGCGCGATTTTTTATTACGGCTCAGGGACGAGGGCGTCGAGTTCATCACCCTCGAAAAAGTCGCGAAAACCCTTCGCGCCGAGATTTTGCCGGTCTGCGACATCGTCACCCTCAAAGCCCACGGCATGCCCCGCCCCGTCGCGGCGCAGAGCATCAAATAACGAGGATCAGCGGTGGCACGCGACACATGTATCGCGGCACATGAACCGTCTTGACGGCACATTCCCAATCAGCTGTCCGCCCCTGACAGTAAGCACTTTCAAATTGTCCCGAAAGTGCCGAACTCAGGGGTTCATTATTTTTTGAGCCGGTTGATGTTGCCCATTACGGCGTGGGCAAACGCGTATGCGCAAGCCGGAGGCTGGGTTGGTTGCCTCCGGCTTGCGTGGTGATATTATGACTATTCCTGTCGGGAAGTCAGGCTACAGGGAATTCACCGCCGCCTCGAGCTTCGTCAGGGCTTGTTCCAGTACGCTGCGCGGGCAGGCCGCGTTGAGGCGCATATAGCCCTCGCCGCCCTTGCCGAAGGAAACACCGCTGCCCAGCCCAAGACCGGCTTTTTGTACCATGAATTCGTTCAGCGCCGCGTCGTCCATGCCCAGCTCGCGGCAATCCAGCCAGACAAGGTAGGTGCTCTCCGGCGTGTTGGGCTTGACTTTCGGGATTCGCTCGCCGCAGAAGTCGCTCACAAACAGGACATTGCCTTCGATGTAGCGCAAAAGCTGTTCGAGCCACTCTTCGCCGTGGCGGAACGCCGCCTCCATCGCAACTACGCTGAAGCTGTTGTTGCGGTGGATGTCGAACTTGCTCCAGAATCCGTCGAAACGTTTTTTCCACTCGCGGTTCGGAAAGACGATCGTCGACGCCTGCAAACCGGCGAGATTAAACGTTTTCGTCCCCGACGTGCAGCTGATTGTGTTCGCGGCGATCTCCGGAGAAAGCGTCGCGGTGGGGATGAATTTGTTCCCCCACAGCGTCAGATCCGAGTGAATCTCGTCGGAGATGATCGTGACGCCGTGCGCCGCGCAGAGGCCGCACATGCGCTCTAGCTCGCCCGCGCTCCATACGCGCCCCACGGGATTGTGAGGGCTGCATAATATGAACAGCTTCGGCTTTTGCGCGAGAGCGCGTTCAAAATCCTCGTAATCGACGGAATAACTCCCGCTGTTCTCCGCGAGGGGCGAGACGATCAGCTCTCTGTCCCAGGCGCGTATCGAGTCTTCAAACTCGGGGTAGACGGGCGTCTGGATCAAAACCTTGTCGCCGTCCTCCGTAAACTCGTGCACGATCGCCGAGAGCGCGGGCACGACGCCGATGCAGAAGCTCATCATCGACGTGTCGATCCGCCATCCGTTGCGCCGGAGCTGCCAGTCGCGCACAGCCTCGAAATACGAGTCGGGGCGGTACGTGTAGCCGAAGATACCGTGACGCGCCTTGTCGGCCAGCGCGTCGATGACGGGCTGCGGGGCGCGGAAATCCATGTCCGCCACCCAGAGGGGAATGACGTCCGCTCTGCCGAACTTCTTCCCGCGCTCGTCGTACTTCGCGGCGTGATGTCCGCTGCGGTCAATTACTTCGTCGAAATCGCAGCGCATATCCTCACCTCTGTCCTCAACGGGCATAGCGCGGTCATTGAGGAACCGCGTCCTTTCCGTTTTTCGTCACCCAATCCTTTCCTTCGACAAGGCGCGTGACAATCATGGAGACGATCGTGTCGCCCGTCGCGTTGATCCACGTTGCCGGAGGATCTACGAGGAAGCCGATCGTCGCGATGATCGGGAACGCCTCGAGCGGAAAGCCGAAGAGGCTGACGATCAACATCTCGCCGATCAGGCCGCCGCCGGGCACGCCCGACATGACGACGCCGCCCAGAATGGCGACGCAGATCGCGGCGACGTAGGTTCCGAAGCCGCTGAAATCATGACCAAAAAGCCCGAACAAGAAAGAAATTTTGAGGATGGAGGACAGAACCGTTCCGTCCATGTGCATGGTCGCGCCGATGGGCAGGATGATCTCGCGGATATCCTTGGGCACGCCGATGTTCGCCGCCGCCTCCAGGTTGACGGGGAGCGTCGCGATCGAGCTCTGCGTCGCGAGCGACGTGATCGAAGGAGGAAGCATGTAGCGGAACATGCGCCGGACAGCCTCCATACCCCCGGCGAAGTAGGAATAAGCAGGGAACGCAATGAAGAAATACAGGATACAAATGGGATAATAAACAGCCATTGCGCGCCCGTAAGCGCCCAAAAGCTGCGGCCCGAACTCGCCGACGAGCGTCGCGAAGTACGCGCCGAGTCCGATCGGGGCGTAGAGCATGATGATGTCAATCATCTTCATCATGACGCCGGAAAGCCCGTCGAGCACCTTGCAGATGATATTGTCTTTGTCGTTGATGCAGCTGACGCAAAAACCGAACATGATAGAGAAAACAATAAGAGGAAGCATGTTGTTGCGGGAGAGAAGATCTTTGAAATCGCCGACGGTGAGCGCGTTCACGATCGCGTTCGCGAGAGAAACGGGTTTCATGTCGCCTGTCTGGTCAAGCGCCAGGTTGACGCCGAGCGCGGGCGGAAAAACCTTGACCGTCACGATGATAACCAGGGCCGCGATCAGGCCCGTCGCGACGAAGGTCGCAAACATGCTGCCCAGTATCTTGCCGAGGCGTTTCATGTTCAGCATGCTGCCGACCGCGCTTGAGATCGTCACAAACACGAGCGGCACGACAACCGTAAACATCAGGTTGAGGAAGATCTGACCAAACGGCTGAAGAACCATTGCCTTCTCGCCGAACGTCAGCCCGATTACGCTGCCAATCGCAATGGCAGCCAGAAGCGTGATGGGAAACCGGTAGTTCTGCCAGATGGTACTCTTGCCTGTCGCCATATTACGCACCCCCTTGATTTTTATTGTCGATGGGCCGAGATCAGCTCGGGGCAACGACAAACCTTGCCAGCTTTACTTCAAAAGAGATAAATCCAAATCTTCAATGTTATTGTAAATCATACCCCCCTCAACCGTCACTATGGGGATGCCTACTCCGCCATTTTTGACCGCGCTCTTGAACAACTCCGGGTTGGCGTCGCGGATATTCATAAACTCCCGCAAAGCGCCGAGCGACCCCAGCACGTCGACATACTTGTAGTCAACTCCCGCGCCGTCAAGCGACTCGCGCGCGCTGACCGTGTCGCCGCACTCCATGGTACCGTAAACTGTTACTTTCTTTTCGCTGCTCATTAAAACAAACTCCCTTCGTGTATGTAAGTGATAACACTGAATCTTAATTATTTAAGACCTTAATAATTATTCGGAGTATACTCCTCGCGCCTGCCGCTGTCAATATTCCGCCGCATTTCGTGTGAAATCGCGAACGCTTGACAACTCCGGCTTTACTCCTATGATTGTATGACGCTTTTTGTTTGCCCCGCGCGTGAGGAAATCCGGCAGAGATTGGGAGGCCGCTTCATTGATGGAAACCAACAAGGATTTTTGGGAGCTGATGTCGCGTGAACGCCTGGATGTTGACGCGCTTTCGCCGGAAGAGCTGAGCGAGACGTTTGACTTTCTTAACAAACGGATGCTTGCCGTCTATCATTTCGTCCTGAGCTACAACGATTATATAAACACGAGGCATCCCTACACGGAGGAGAAGGCGCTGACCACTCTGGAGGCTCACCTGTTGACGGATATCTGCGACTGTCCGAACTCTACCGCCACAAGCCTGGCAAACGCGTGGAACCGCTCGCTGAGCGCTACGAGCCAGACGATCCGCAAGCTGATCCAAAAAGGGCTGATCACAAGAGAAAACTCAAAGAACGACGCTAAGGTCTTCTACCTGCGCCCCACCGAGAAAGGGCGCGCCGTCTCCGACGCGCACAAGCGCTACGACACGCTCGACACCATCAAAACCATCAAGCGCCTGCGGCGCGCGCTGAGCGAACGTCAGATCGACGATATGTTCAAGGCTCTTGAGGCATACGGCGAGCTGCTCTTAAAGAAAAAAGAGCTAAAATAACGATCTGTTATCCTTCTCCTTACTTGTTCTTTGCCGTTTCGTACTCTAAAATGAAAATACTTTTTTCCATGCCAAAGGGGGATGTGTAAATGAAGAAAATTCTGTTAACCTCGGCGCTCGCGCTTGCCGCGATCCTGACTTCGCTCGCTTTATCGCGCGCGGAAGCCGCTGACCGCACACTCAAGCTCGTTTATCCGAACGAGCCGTCGACGATGGACACGCAGCTCAATCACTCGGACTATATGGTTCCTTATAATATCTTCGATCGCCTGATCGAGAAAATCGCCGACCCAAAAACGAAGCGGATTACCGTCATCCCCGGGCTGGCGGAGAGCTGGACCGTGAGCGCGGACGGCAAGACGTACACCTTCAAAATCCGCAAGAACGCCAAGTTCTCCGACGGAACGCCCGTCACGGCGAAGGACGCCGCCTTCACCTTCAACCGTCTTCTCGACCCGGATACCAAATCCATCCAGACCGACGGGTTTGACATGATCGCGGGCGCGAAGGACAGGCTGGCCCGCAAGGCGAAGACCGTCTCCGGCATTAAGGTTGTCGACGCGCAGACGCTGCAGATCACGCTTTCGGCCGTCTTCCCTCCCTTCCTCGAGGAAGTTATCGCCTCGCCCGTGGCGTCTATCTACAGCGAGAAGTTCACCCTCGCCAAGGGCAAGGACTTCGGCTTGTCCCCCGAGAACACAATGGGCTCGGGAGCTTTTATCCTCAAAGAATGGGTGATAGACAGCCACCATGTGTTGGCCGCCAATCCCGGCTACTGGCGCGGCAGGCCTCAGATCGACGCGGTCCGCATCAACGTCGTCGGCGACGCGGAGACGGCGCGCATGATGTTCGAGACTGGTGAGATCGACATCTTCGACTGCGACGTCGCGCGCTCGCAGATTCCATATTTTGAAAAATCCGCCAAATGGAAGAACAGCATCGTCAAATCTCAGCGCATCGGGCTGTATTACTATGCCATGAACACGGCAATGAAGCCGTTTGACGACGTCCGCGTCCGCAAGGCCTTCATGGCGGCCACGCCGCGCAAGGAGCTGCTCGACAACGTATTCTTCGGCAAGGGCATCCTGCCGGACAACATTCTGCCGAAGGGCACCGAGCCGTACAACCCCAAGCCCGCGCACAAAATCGCCTACGACCCCGCGCTCGCGAAGCGACTCTTGGCGGAGGCGGGCTACAAGAACGGCGCGGACATTGAAATAACCTACTCCACACAGGGAACCAGCGGCAAGAACTGGGCGAAGATGGCCGAGATCATGCAGGCGATGCTCGGACAGGCGGGCTTCCGCGTGAAGATCAGCCCGACCGACGAAGCCGCATTCACCGACCGCCGCAACTCCGGCAATATCATGTGCTACGCCAACTCGTGGTCCACGTCCGATCCGGACCCGTATTTCTATAAGTTCTTCCACTCCGATAAATGGAGCACATACCGCTCGATCAACATCAAGGATCCTAAGATCGACAAGATGATCGACGACGCGCGCGTGGAGCCCGACGCCAAGAAGCGCGTGGCGCTCTACCGCAAGCTGGACGACACGCTCACCCACGACATGGCGGCGCTGTTGCCCCTGTTCAACATGGAGCACCTCTTCGTGCTCTCGCCCCGCGTGAAGAGTTTCACCCCCAACTGGAAGGGCTGGGGCGACTGTATGCTCTACTGGACGACGATGAACTGAGACGAACACCGCGCGCGGGCTCTCCGTCAAAGGAGCGCCCGCGCGCTTTATGCGTATTCCTCCCCGTTTATATTCAGCCTTTTCTCTGTTTTCATCCTATTTTTCTTGTTTTTTCCTATTGCGTGCATTAAAATGACAGAATATGTTTTCATGTTAGTGACCGACCGTCGTTTATTACTCTGTTTTTTACCACTACGTTGGCGCTTATTGATCGCGGGGAGCGTTTGTTGTCCCGCACGGCTCGGTCGTAGAATAAAAGGAGTGTTGTATCGTGAAACGAAGCGTTGTGTTGAAACAAAGCGTTATGTTCTTGTTGTTGGCGGTTTCCTTGGTGGTGGTGTTTGCGACGGTTGCCGTTGCCGATATTGGTGACGTTTATCTTGCGAAGATGAAGGTCACGCGCGAGATTATCATGGGATCAATAGTCGAATACGAAGTGCAGGTTGCAAACAAAGGCCCCGCTATTTTCAAAAATCCTCCATTTCGGCTCAAGATCGGCGAAGAATTGAATATGTTCGTGCAGGAAGGCGTCTCGGAGAAAGGGCGTCCCGCGATTGTGGCGCTGCAAGATGTCTGGTCGCGGTCTTTTGTCGATGGTTTCGCCCGGATTGCAATCAATGACAAATGGACATTCATGGATAAAAACGGCAGGCTGCTCGGCAAATATCTTTTTAAGTCCGCAAGTGATTTCCATGAAGGTCTCGCTACTTGCGAAAGTAAGCAAGGCACCGTTATTCTGGACACAAAGGGCGAGATATTAAATACGCCCGCTGTTAAGGCTTGGATTGAATACTCCATATTGAAGGACAACAGCTTTCATTCCGGTTTTTCGGAGGGATTCGCTCTGATGGAGGCTTCCACGAAATCAGGCTCTTATGTAACCGTACTTCTCGACAGAACAGGAGCCGTGATCAAACGACTCCCTGACATCAATCTATCCGGCAAGTTTTCAGAAGGACTCGCCCCCGTCAATGTAAATTGTGAACGCTGGGGATACGCCAACACCCGCGGAGAAATAGCAATACCTCCCCTTTTCAATTTTGCTCGTGTGTTTAAAGAAGGGCGCGCCGCCGTTTGCGCCGAGGGAAGCGGCGGCCGTGATAAATGGGGTTTCATAGACTCAAACGGTAAATACATCGTCGAGCCGACATACGACTACGCCAACGATTTCTCTGAAGGAATGGCTGCGGTGAAATCCGAAGGCCGTTGGGGTTACGTCGATAAAGACGGAAATCTCGCCATCAACGCGATCTTTGACGAAACGCTGCCTTTCAGCGACGGGCTTGCGGCGGTTCAGCGGGGCGGGGCGTGGGGATATATCAACAAAACGGGCGAAGTTGTCATAAGCTACGTTTTTAAAGACGCGAAGAATTTCGCCGGCGGTCTTGCGCCGGTTGCAGTCAAAGAAAGATATTTCGACAATTGGGGATATATCAACAAAGCCGGGAAATTCGTCATTCCTCCAAAATATGCCTGGGCAGAGGCATTTTCCGACGGCGTTGCGCTCGTCCGTGAGAGCTACCCGCGCGAGCCGCGTGATCGCTTTCCCTACAAGCGATACAAATACATCACCCCCACCGGGCAAGCACTACTCTGGTTCACTGTGCGTTAAGCATTCACCGGGGCGGGGGATTACCCCCGCCTCATTTATTTCCACTTTTGCATGTCATCCAACAGGCGCGTTCGGTCGCGGATGATTTCTTCCGCCGCGCGCAGCAAAGCCTCGTTGTCCGTTCTGCCGACGGCGAGGCGCGCGGCCTCAATCGTCAGCTCGAAACACCGCGCTATATGCTCCGCGTATGTGCCGTCCGTGGCGATTTGTCCCATCAGCGCGTTCATTTCGCGCCGCTCGATGCCGTATAGGCGTTGTTCTATGCCTCCAAGCTTCTCCGCCGCTTTTCTTGCCGCTATAACCTCTTCTGAGTGCCTCCGCGCGGCCTCCGCCGCCCACTTCGCGAGCTCGAGGTCCTTAGTCCCGCGGACCGCGAGCTTGCTCATCGCCACGGACGCTTCCTGAGCGGGAATTATCACCGAATAAAACGCCCTCTCAAACACCAAGCCCCTAAGCATCGCGAGTTCTTCTATGACCGATAACTCGCCTTCTTCGCCCGACGACGCGGCAAAAACCGCCGCAACCAGACAGAGCGACGCGCACAACACGGACAGCGCTATTCTCGTACGCTTCATAAACCTCACCTTCTGCGTTTCGCCGGAGCAATTTGTCATCATGCTACGGGAACACGTTCGCATTGTCAATGAGAAATATGATAAAAGCCGATGAAATCAACATCGACAATACCTGATCAAGAAAAAAACGATTGAGAAAAAACTCTCCGTCGTTTATTATGGTTCCGTGATAAATGAAGCAAATTAGGAGCTTCGATTTCACAGACCCACATACTCTAATTTTTTAAGGAGGTACGCGCAATGAAGAAAACAGCTTTACTCATCTCCCTCGTTATGGTATTCGGTCTCTTGGCGGTTGGTTGCGCAATGGCAGCGGAAACGCCCGTGTACGGCGGCGTGGCGCGGTGGCATGAGGTATCGAACCCACCGATGCTCGACCCCCACATGGCTACTGACACGACATCGGCCCGCACCTACATCCTTATGTTCGACACACTCGTAACAAACAGTGACGACGGCCAGAAGATCCTCCCCTGGCTCGCCGAGAGCTGGAGCGCTTCCGCGGACGGAAAAGTTTGGACCTTCAAGCTCCGCAAGGGCGTCTATTTCCACAAAACGACAGAGGGCGGGAAAGCGACGGCGAACGGAGGCCGCGAGGTCACCGCGCAGGACTGGAAATGGTCCTTCGAGCGCATGATCCGCGACAAATCTCCGCGCGCGTACTTCATCGATATGGTTGACGGCTATCAGGATATGGTTGACGGCAAATCCAAAGAGTGGAAAGGCGTCAAGGCCATTGACAAATACACGCTCCAGTTTACGCTGAAAGAACCCTTCGCGCCGTTCGTGTCCGTGCTCGCCTATCAGGCGCTCTGCGTCGTCCCGAAGGAAGACGTCGAGAAGCACGGCAAGAACTTCCGCTTCCACCCCGTAGGCAGCGGCGCGTTCACCTTCGAATCCTGGAAGCAGGACCAGAAAGTCACCCTCAAACGGAATCCGGGCTACTGGCGCAAAGACGCGAGCGGCAAACAGCTCCCCTACCTCGACGGCTTTGAGATCGTCGTAATCCCCGAGAGCACCGTCGCATGGGAAGAGTTCAAGAAGGACAACATCAACTTCATGCGCGACGTCCCCGAGCGCCAGGTCGCGGAAGCCCGCAAACTGCTTGGCAAAAACTTCCTCTATCTCCCTCAGCCGGGCATCTACTACTTCGGCTTCAACATGCAAATGGCTCCGTTCAAGGATAACAAAAAACTGCGCCAGGCGATGAACTACGCGATCGACCGCCGGCGCCTGAACGAGCTCGTAATGGAGGGCCTCTTCACCCCCGCGGTCGGCGTCATGCCCCCCTCGATGCCCGGCTTCAACAAGAACCTCAAGGGCTACACCTTTGACCCCGACAAGGCGAAGAAGCTGATGGCGGAAGCGGGATACCCGAACGGGCTTGAGATCACCATGCAGGTTAACCAAAGCGCCCGCAACAAAGCCGTGGCCGAAGCCGCCCAGGCGCAGCTGGCCGAGTTGGGCATCAAGATGAACATCAAGATCGTCGACTGGGGCGTGCATCTGGACATGCTCGACCGCGGCGAGTGCGAGATGTACCGCATGGGCTGGGTCGTCGACTATCTCGACCCCGACAACTTCCTGTACGTCAACCTCAGCTCCCGCAACCCCGGAATCAAGGGCAACTACTCCTACTATAAAAACGCCGAGGTCGATAAGCTCCTTGACGAGGCCCGCGTTGTGACCGATCAGAACAAACGCATCGAGATGTATCGCAAGGCGGAAGAGATGATCGTCGAGGACGCGCCCTGGATCTTCCTTCTCTACTACGGCAACTGGATCGCCACGCAGAAGTACGTGAGAAACGCCGTACTGCCCGCGTTCGGCGATTACAGCATGAGGATGGACGACATCTGGTTCGCGAAAAAATAACAGCCTGTAAGAGGCGCGCCCCCGTCCGGAAAATTTCCGGCGGGGGCTTCTTGAAACAGGAGTACCCTGAAGGAGGTTCTTTTTCTTGTTGACGCATATAATACGAAAACTGCTGTACACCATCCCTGTCCTATGGGGCGTGGTGACGGCGATTTTCATACTAATGGCCGTGGTGCCGGGCGATCCCGCGCGCATAATGATGGGACAGCGCGGTGACCCTGATACGCTCGCGCGTATAAGGCACGACCTGGGCTTGGATCTTCCTCTTACGACGCAGTATACGAAATTCCTCAAAGAACTTGCCCGCGGCGACCTTGGTATGTCCTACCGCAACAATGAGCCCGTCACGACCGCCATCGCGCATCGTTTCTCCGCCACAATGCGCCTCGCGTTCTGGGCAATGGCGCTTGCCGTCGCGGTAGGGTTGACGGCCGGAGTCATATCGGCCGCAAAACAATATTCCGTCTTTGACTACACGGCCATGTTCGTGGCCATATCAGGGGTGAGCGCGCCCGTATTCTGGGTGGGGCTACTGCTGCTGCTCATCTTCGCCTACACGCTGGGCTGGGTGCCCGGCGTGGGCGCGGGCGACGGCAGCTGGAAATACCTCATCCTGCCCGTCATCACGCTCGGGGTGCGCCCCGCGGCGCTGATCGCGCGCCTCACCCGGTCCTGTATGCTCGAGGTATTAAACCAGGACTATATCCGCACAGCCCGCGCGAAGGGCGTCGCGGAAACGTTTGTCATCGCGAAGCACGCGCTTAAGAACGCGATGATTCCCGTCGTCACTGTGATCGGCACACAAATATCCGAGCTGCTCTCGGGCGCGGTGCTAACCGAGTCGATCTTCGCGTGGCCGGGCATCGGGCGGCTATCAATCGAGGCTCTGATTAACCGTGATTTCCCCCTGATACGCGGCACGGTTATCGTCATGGCGCTGATCTTTCTCGTCGCCAACCTGATTGTCGATATCTCGTACGGATTCATCGATCCGCGCGTCCGCTACGACAACGAGTAGGGGGCGGCGGTCATGACAAACGAAATGAAAAACCAAGAAACGCTGGCGCACCTTAACGCGTCGAAAAGCGAGGCCGGACGCAGCCTATACGCCGAAGCGTGGGCGCGCTTCCGCCGCAACAAGCTCGCCATGCTGGGGCTCGTCATGGTGGCGATGGTCATCTTGGCTGCGGTGTTCGCGAACGTTATCGCCCCCTACGACCCGATCAAATACTCGGTCTGGTCGTCGCGGGAGGCAGTCCGCTTCACGCCGCCCGGCAGCGCGTATCTCATGGGATCGGACCTGCTCGGGCGCGACATCTTCAGCAGAGTGCTCTACGGCGCGCGCATCTCGCTGCAAATCGGCATCTTCGCCACGCTGGTGACGCTCGCCATCGGCGTGCCGCTGGGCGCGATAGCCGGCTACAAGGGCGGTTGGGTCGACGACCTGATCTCGTGGCTGGTAAACGTCATCTTCGCGTTCCCCTTCATGCTGTTCGTTCTCGCGGTCATCGCGGTCTTCAAGAACCCCAGCCTGTCTCTTGTATTCATCGCCATCGGCGTGGTCAACTGGGTGCAGATATGCCGCGTAACGCGCGGTCAATTTATCTCCCTGCGCTCCCGCGAGTTCGTCGAAGCGGCCCGCTCACTCGGGCTGTCGCAGACTCGGATAATCTTCCGCCACATTCTCCCTAACGCGGTGGCGCCGATCATCGTGCAGGCCACGCTCGGCATGGGCAGCATCATCATGATCGAGGCCGGCCT
>Ga0153940_1000191_pt1 | contig 36310 bp, 48 predicted proteins | sample TSNJ024MetaG_FD_104736 | JGI IMG/M metagenome (GOLD analysis project Ga0153940, IMG submission 104736) | Attine ant fungus gardens microbial communities from New Jersey, USA - TSNJ024 MetaG | ecosystem: Host-associated > Fungi > Mycelium > Unclassified | place: USA: New Jersey, Brendan T. Byrne... | reverse complement strand
GGCGACCATGCATCCACCGCGAAGAGGGTTGCTGAAAACGCCGGAATACAGGTTACAGGCGTACTCACCGGCGAGGAGTTAAGTAAAATCCCGTCTGAAAGGTTTGCCGACGCCATCCGTGAAGGCAATGTGTTCGCAAGGATTTCACCTGAACAAAAGCTTAATATCGTGACCGCACTTCGTGAAAACGGGGAAGTCATCGCAGTTACGGGCGACGGCATAAACGATGCGCCGGCTCTGAAAGCAGCGGACATTGGAATTTCAATGGGCATTACGGGAACTGATGTTGCCAAGGAAGCTGCCGACATGATTTTAACGGATGACAGCTTTACTTCAATCGTAACCGCCATTGAGGAAGGACGCCGCTTGTTTGATAATCTATCAAAATGCGTTAAGTATTACCTTGCCTGCAAGGTGGGGTTAATCCTGACGATTTTGATTCCGACGCTCCTGAACATTCCGCTGCCATTTTCTCCGATCCAGATTATTATTTTGGAACTGTTTATGGACTTAGCAGCTTCGACATCCTTTGTGGTGGAACCTGCGGAATCCGACGTGTTAAAGAGAAAACCACGCGACCCCAAAGAAAGCTTTATGAACAAGCGGATGAACACAGGTATTATAAGCGGTGGCATGACACTTGCCATAACTGTGCTGGCTGTGTATCTTTACAGTTGGTTCAGCGGCGGGGATATAGCAGTGTCGCAAACATACGCTTTTATCATTTGGCTGTTCGGGCATGTCTGTCTGGCCTTTAACATGAGAACAAATAATGTGCCACTAACAAAAACTGGAATATTTTCAAGCCGGGCTTTTAACACTTGGATGGTAGGCGTGGCTGTGTTTCTTGTGATAGCTTTGAATATTCCTGTATTGCAACAGTATTTACAGCTAACGAATATTGGGATTATTTCTATACTCTACCTTGCCTTGATAGCAGTTATAACGACTTCGTGGATAGAGATTCGAAAGTTATGCAAGAGAAAACACTAATATCTGACTAAAAAAATATTTATGATAAAAAAGCACAACCTTTTTGTTTTTTAAACGTGTAATAGTATAAAAGCAGCTGTTTCGGAAAGGCGGTGGTGGATTTGTGTAATGAAAATGAGATAATAAAGAAATGTCAGTCGGGAGACAGGGATGCTTTTGACTCGCTTATTTCTTTATATTATCCGCATGTCATTCGTTTTTTATCGGGGCTTAATGTGAATCAAAATATTATAGAGGATATAACACAGGACACATTTGTTAAACTCATAAAAAACATCGAAAAATATAACGTCCGTGGAAAAGCTCAGTTTTCAACATATCTGTTTACCATTGCACGAAATTGTCTGATTGACGAATTACGCAAAAACAAACAGTTGCATTATGATATTGACGAATTGGCAGAAATTCTTTCTGCCAAAGAATCAACGGAGGAAATCATCATAAGGAGCATGGACTATGAAGAATTGGAAAAAACGATAGCGGCCCTGCCGCCGGTTCAGCAGACGGTAATACGATTGAGGTACTTTGAGGGTTTAAGCCTAAAAGAGATTGGCGAACGCACAGATGTTACGGACAAAACGGTCAAGAGTCGTATTCACCGCGCCGTCACCGGCTTAAAACAAAAAATAATGAAAGGAGCATCTAATTATGTGTTGTGAAAATCTGTTAATACAGTTAAGACCTGAAATTGAGAAAAAGTGTGAAGAAATAAAGATAAAAAGAAAAGAACAGCGCTTGAAAAGGAATTTCATTATCAGTGCGATCTTGTTATTCAGCCTGCCTACACTGCTGATTCTGTCCGGATTTTCAATTTTAGGTTCGCTGGCGGCTGTATCCGCATTGGGAATGCTTATGCTAATCTTCAATGCTCCGACTATGATTTTTGTATATCAAGGGAGGCTGAAATATGCGTATCGGTAAAGTGAAATTTAAAACTATCCTTAAATTATATGCACTTATATCCATAGCCGTTGTAGCTATAACGGCAATTTTTATCGGGTGTGTATTCAAAAACGAAATTTCCCTTGCTTACCGTACCGAAAGGCTGTTGGAGAACTTTAGCCGCGGCAAGGTGGATATTTCTGAAGAGGACCTGCAAGAGAGGACAACGAAATATCCAAGCATCACCAATATAGTGGTTATTGGCGCTAATAATGAAATAATCATTAAGGCCAATGAATATCTACTGCCGGATGGAACGCTGACATTTACGCAAATTAATAATGGCGTGTGGCAAATTGAGGGTGTAACAAACGCGATGTTCGACACCCTGGGCTCCAGTACCATAGGAAGATGGGTTCAGGCAACCCTTAACATTAATTCCGTAAACAGATGGATGAATAAGTCGCAAAGCAAAGACGGTTTTTATGTTTTTGACAACACAAAATACTATGACTGTGTTATCGCGGTCAATCCGCAAGGTGAGAAGCTGTTGTTTGTCTTTGACTGGCAGCCGTTGGAAAATGGGGGCTTGGTGATGCTGCTTGGCGTTATCGTCCTCGTATTGGTCATCATGGCCGGATGGCTGTTGATCGCGCTATGGGTGTATAAGGACGCGTCACAGAGGAGATGCGCGGGGATTGTTTGGGGATTGCTTGCCCTGTTTACAAACATTTTGGGTCTTTTCATATACTTGATTTACCGCAACTGGCACAAAACCTGCCATAAGTGTTCTGCGCTTCAGGACAGAAACGATATATACTGCACTTTTTGCGGAAACAAAATGGAAGATACCTGTTCACGCTGTCAGGGCATATTGCGGGGAAAAGACTTATACTGCCCTCATTGCGGTCTATTAGTGGAGGAACATCAAAATGATAAACTATAAAAATCGTATCATTTCTATCATTCTGCTTGTCATATGCCATTCTCCTTGAAAATATAAATCCTGATTTTTATGCCACGAAAATTGACACGGAGTTTAATCCCGTAAGAACGGCTGCGAACACGTTACGGTTTGAGGTATGCTTAGACAGTAGGGAAAATATAAGCATTACACCTGAACAACCAGATGAGGAAGAAGGTGGCCGTTATGTCGTTTTGAGTGATAACAGCGACGGTTATGATACTTTTACTCAAATATTCGATCAAATAAACGCAATCGATCCGATTTTTGTAATTGATAACGGCGATCTCGTATTTAACGGCACGCCAAATCAGTACAGGTTGTTTGATATGTCTGTTAATCAAATTTCGTCAACCGTATGTACTACTTTGGGAAATCATGATATTTACAATAACGGCCGGGATATTTATACAAAATTATATGGCCCAGGATACTACTCGTTTGATTTCGGGTACAGCGTTTTTCAAACGTGTAACAGTATATAAGCGGTTGTTCCAAAGAGAAAGTATTCTATATATGTTTGTTTTTTTCTGTCGAACAAATACTTACAAGGAGCTTAATTGCGGAAGAAAGGAAAATTAATTTATGGAATTAAGAACAATATATCAACAGCCCGGTATCTCCAGAACGCGATTCTTATTATATCGTTTTAATGACTGAAGAACTGATTCGTTCTGTTTGCCTTGTAGATCATATGGCATGGGAATCCCCGTTTTATTGGGAGTTAGGAGCGGAAGACAGAACATGAAAATTGCACGTATGCCCGAAAAAAGGGACTGGATAAATATCATCGTTATTTTGCTTTTAATAGGGCATTATAGGCCTCACAAGAATGAAAGCATCTAAATTCTTTTTGATCTTCGCTGTGGGAAGGTTGCCGGGTATGTTTGTTGCGAGCTATTTAGGTTCTCATATCTTAGACAGAAATTACGCACTGCTTGCCGTCGTGACCGCTGTGTGCTGTGTTTCGTTTTGCTTATGTATATTTATAAGGATAAAATTCTGAATCTCAATTCTAAAAAAAGCTTAACGAAGGATCGTTTAGGGAAAGGAAAATCAATGAACAATGGTATCAATAAGTATATGCAGCCGAAAGCTGAAATTGACATGATTAAAAATCCCAAAGGACTTCCATATTTATTTCTGACGCTTGTGCTGGCGGTTACATCCGCCTTATCAATATTATTTGTTTATAACTATTTCGGGGATAAGGAATTATTCATCTCTCTTGGCTTTTTGACGCTTCCGGTTATAGCTTTGCTCTGCGTTTTATTAGCAATGTGCTTCCTCTTTGACACGTTGAGGTTTTATTGTATATTGAAAACGCTTGGAATCAAGATTCCATTCACATATATGATTAAGCTGTCGTTTATAAACATATTTGTTTCCAATATTACGCCATTCGCCACAGGAGGCGGGTTCGCACAGATTTATCTTATAAGCAAGAAGAACATTCCTGTCGGGAACGCGACGGCGGCTTCAAGCATAAGAACCTTGCTGCTGACAATCTTCTTGCTTGTTGCAACTCCTTTCGTATTATTAATGAACAGCACACTGTTAGGTTTGTTCCCGGGGAATATGTCATTTATATACATAGGAGTAATGATTGCTGCGTACAGCGCAATAGCCTATGTGCTTTACAGGCTGATAAAAAATGCAAAAGTTGTTAAGGCTTGGATTTACAGCTTGGCTATGTTCTTAAAAAAGAAGAAAATTCTTTCTCCCGAAAAATCAAAAAAGCTATGTAAGGTACTGTTTAGGGAAATTGAGAGCTGTTCCAAAGGATTCAATATGTTTTTGCGAGGCAATAAAAAACATATCGTTTTGTCAGTCATGTTCACCCTGCTGTATATGTTGTCGATGTTTATGTTTCCTGTGATTCTGACATATGCGATGGGCTACCATATTTCCGCGTTCACGATCATTGGGATGCAGATTATTGTTACGTTTATCACCTATATAGCCCCCACTCCGGGCGCATCCGGTATAGCGGAGGCCGGATTTGCATTGATATTTTCCAGTATTGTAAGCAAAGGAGATATTGTGTCACTAACGATGACATGGAGGTTCTTTTCGATTTATGTGGGCGTCCTCATAGGGCTTGTCGTTTTCTATATAGAAATTTTTAAGGGCTTTAGGCTAAAAAAGTGCGGTGATTCTATAAAATGAAAAAGAAACTAAAAGTAATATTATATATTGATATACTAATACTGCTTACCATGATTTCATATAAGCTTTATTTATTTGCGTTTGAAAAGGATTTTGAGTCCGCTAATATAACGAATATTATACAAGTTCAAGAAGATGTAAATTCTAAGCAGGACTTTTCTTTTGCCGTGTTAGGGAAAATAGAAAATTCAATAGATGTGTTCAATAACAGGATTATCCCGTCAATCAACGATGATAAAGACATTGATTTTGTCATAACGACAGGCAACGCTGTTCTTGACGGTGCGGAGGATAAATACAGGATATTAGGAAAGAGTCTGGGCAAATTGACGGTTCCGGTTATTGCGGGGGTTGGCGACAAAGAAGTATCAGATGCCGGCGCGCTCAGATATTACCGGCATTTTGGGCCTTTTTACTTTTCATTTGCCGTGTCGGACTGTTATTTCATTTTTTTAGACACGACCGGGGAAACATCAGAAGATTGGCAAAAAGAATGGTTACGCGGCGAACTGGAGTATTCTTCTAAATATCGGCATATATTTGTTTTTATGAACAAACTGCCGTATATATCTGACATCCCGGGAATCTACAGCGTTAAATCAACAATAACAAATGAAAGTTACAGAGATTTTTTAACCGATACGTTTTTAAAATATAACGTGGATGCCGTATTCGTATCGGGAGCGGCTATTTATGAGGATAAAATAATCGGCAGCGTACCATATTACGTTAGCGGCGGCGCGGGCGGTGGGCTGATAAGTTATGAAACGAGCTTTTATCATTATTTAAAAATTGACGTAAATAACAGCGGCATAGACGTCAGCGTTATAAAACAGGAAAGCAGTTCCACACCGCTTTTTATTAAACCGTTTGAAAGAATATGGATTTACATACATTCATTGTTTTACATAAATATGGTGAATTTCATATTGATTGTTGGCGTTCTTGTTCTTCTTGACACTATACTTTACGTCAGGGTCACAAAAGAAGTAAATTATTACAGGGACTTTAACATAGACCAAAGTGATGAGCCTATCAAGGAACGGCTGAAAATAGCAATGTTTACGAACAATTACTTCCCCTTTATCGGAGGCGTTCCCATATCAATACACAGACTTTCGAAAGGGCTTCGCAAGCAAGGACACCAAGTTTATATATTTGCCCCCAAGTATCCTGGACAGTCACCAGATGACGACCCATATGTGATAAGGTGTGGGTTGCTGACCTATTATAAAACAAAAGCATTCAATTTTGCCATTGTAAATATTTTTTCACCTAAGATTGGAAAAGAATTTGTGAAACACGAATTTGACGTGATCCACGTACATCATCCATTCTGGATGGGAAAGAAAGGATTGAAATTAGGTAAAAAACATAATATTCCCGTTGTGCTTACACACCACACGCGGTTTGATAGTTATCACCACAATCTGCCTTTTATGAGGCTGATATTCAAAAATATTATTTCACATTATCTTGTCAGGAAATTTGCGCAGAAATGTACGGCTGTAATTTCGCCGACAGAAACATCTAAGGAATACCTATCCAACATAGGTGTGAGCAGACCAATAGAGATATTACCGACAGGAATTGACTTGGAGTGTTTTGAGAATATGACGGATGATAAGCTGAGAAGCGCTTACGCGCCTGACGGTGAAATATTGTTATGTTCTGTTTTAAGGCTCTCGCAGGAAAAAAACATATATTTTTTGATTGATTGCATGGAATATATCAAAGAGCATACGGGCATACCGTTTAAGTGCATTATTATAGGAGACGGCCCTGAAAAGGAAGATATTATCAAAACTATAAGTGAGAAAGGTTTGCATGAGTCTGTTTTGCTTATAGGAAATGTACCGCCTGATGAAGTTTGCCGGTATTACCTCGCTTCCGACATATTCGTGTTCACTTCAAAATCCGAGACACAGGGTATGGTGCTGTTGGAAGCTATGGCCGGCAAGTGTCCGGTAGTTGCCGTTTCATCAAGTGGAATTGAGGACATCATCACAAATGATTATAACGGATATAAAACAGCCGAAGGCATTGAAGCGTGGGCGCAAAAGGTCCTTCTGTTGATGAATGATAAGGAGAAACTGAAGGATATGTCGCAGAATGCTTATCGATACGCCGAGAATTATTCTCTGGACGAAATGGCTGGACATGCGGCTGATACTTATATAAAAGCAATGATGAATCACAAGCTCTATAAAGCTATGCAGAGTTATGAAAAGGAATGAAACTAATGGGAAAAATCGCAGAGATATGGGAAAACGTATTTACGCGGATATCAATAGGATATATCCAATTTGTATATAAAACAAGCAAGGTTGTTGAAATAGGAAATAAAGATTTCCTGTTGGATAACAACAACGAAAAATTTATCGTAGGCTTCTGGCATGGAAATAGTTATTGTGCTTATCCTGTCCTTAAAGACAGAGGGGTATATATTATAACGACAATAAACAAAAGAGGCGATTATATAACCAATATAGGCGAACATTTCGGATATATTCCAATTCGGCTTCCCGATGACGGGGGGAGCGGAGGAAATAATCTGTCCACGATCAGAAAAATGATAAATGAAACTAAAAATCAACATATAGCTCTCACGCTTGATGGTCCCTTGGGTCCCTACCATATACCAAAAAAATTCGCGCTTCAGATGGCTCTACTAACAAAAAGAAAAATATTGCCGATTTCAATTAAAGTTAACATGAAGATAAGATTGACGGCAAGGTGGGACAAGTATCTAATTCCATTACCATTTAGCAAAATAGAGCTTCATTTTCATAATCCGCTTGAAGTCAAAAGGAACGAGCTTGATAAAACAGGTGAAAAAATTATTGAGATTATGCAATAAGTTATAGCTCCTTTATTTGTCATAAAATAACAAGCATAGCAAATGTGTAATGAAAATTAATAGCAGTTAATTATTAACTTAGCTATATTTATAGCTAAGAGGCAGATAGAACACCGATTTCAGCTAATAAAAAAACGTGGTTATTTTTATGGCTTCTTCTTCGGTATTAGCAATAATAAATGTGTTTAAGGATAAAACGGGAAATCTTAGCGAATATAAGCCTTTACATATTTAAAAAGGGGATGTTGCAAAACCGCAAAACGCGGCAGTGCGACTCCCCTTTTTGTTGTTTGGTGATAAATATATTAGACCTCTTCAGAAATAAGCGGATTGGCAATTCGTAGTTATATAAGCCGCAAAAGAGTGACAATCGCAAACCGAAACGCTTACGGCGATTTCTATAACGCTCAAATGCACCCAAACGTTCACATAATCAAAATGTTCAAGCCTAAAAAATGCACCCGCTCATATTTTTTCAAAGGAAATGTGTTATTGTATTGCCCTTCACGTTTGTAGACACTACAGTACAACATGGCGAGAACAGCCGCTGCGTCCCACCATTTTTACACCCCATTAATAAATGTATCCAGTACATGAGGCAACAACTTATCACTATACTCCGACAAGGAGTATTTATTATTATACAGCGACCAATCATAGAGCAGAGCCCGTTCAAACATTGCGTATACTTTTATCAGTTCATCTACCGTACTGGTATTGCTGAACTCACCGCGTTCCACCGCTTCTTCAAAAATTTCATTCAGCCATTTAAAATAAAAACGTTTACTTTCCAACAATGAGCGCTTATCTTTTGTGACTAATTGGGAAGAATATAAATAGCCCACTAATTTTACATCGATACTGGTTTCGATCATGTAGAATAATTCGTGGTTTAAAAACAGCAATTTATCGTAAGCCGGCAGATTTGGATCGACAACAGTATATAACTCCTCATATTTTTCGTCAAACAAATAAGACATCGAATTGAGCAGGGCTTCTTTTCCTTTGAAATAGTGATAAAAGGTCCCTTTCGAGGTCTTTGAAGCGGCAATGATATCTTCGACAGTAGTTTTTTCATATCCTTTTTTATAAAACAGATTCCAGGCGGCTTTTACGATCCGGCTTTTAGTTGATTGTCGCTTACGTGGCATTTTTATTATATCCTCACTTTTTAAATAACTGTACCCATTATATCAGAAGTTCGGATTTAGAACAATACAAACCGCTGTAAAATTTTGGGAAAAAGGAAAGGAACAAAAAAGGCGGATGATTATCCACCCTTTTCAGTATTTGTTTCTAACCTACAATGAAACCATATTTTAACGGATCATCAGGGTCGATCACATATGTTGCCTCGCCGGTTACATATGCGCTTCCGGTGATCATCGGTACGACTGCATCATAATCGCCGACTTTTGTAGTTTCTTTGATCACACCTTTGAATTTAGAACCGATAAAGCTTTCATATACGAAGTCTTCACCAATACCAATTTTCCCTCTGGCATGAAGAGCAGCGAGTTTCGCACTGGTTCCGGTACCGCATGGAGAGCGGTCAGCCATATTATTACCAAAGATAACAACATTTCGGTAATCGCATCCGGGGGTATCGGTCGGACAGTAGAATTCAGCCAGATCGACCGAGGTAATATCCAGTGTCGGATGCTGCATTTTCTGTTCCGCGTTTACCTGTTTAATCAGCTGCATACCGATTCTGGTGATTTCCGGGATGTTTTTCGGCTCTACGTTTAAACCGAGCTGGGTAATATCGATCAAAGCGAAAAAGCTCCCGCCGAAAGAGATGTCATAAGTAATCTCTTTACCATCGATGTTGGTGGTTAGGTTTTGTTTATAAAGGAAGGCCGGTACGTTAGTTAAAGTTACGTTAAGAACTTTACCATTTTTTACTTCAGCCTTCGTGCGGATTAAGCCGGCAGGAGCCTCTAAAACGACTTCCGTGTAAGGTTCTTTTGCTTCTACCATCCCGGATTCAATAAGTGCTGTCACCGAGCCGATGGTGCCATGGCCGCACATGTTCAGATATTCGCCTGTGTCCATGAAGATAACGCCAAAATCCGCTTCCGGATTAATCGGTTCGCAGATGTATGCACCGAACATATCATGATGTCCGCGCGGTTCATACATCAAAGCCTGACGGTACTGGTCGTGCTTCTTAGCTAAGAAGTTCTTGCGCTCAATCATGGTATTTCCTTCTAATTTGGGAAAACCAGAGAAAAGAACGCGGGTAAATTCACCTACTGTGTGGGTGTCGATTGCTTTGAACGTTGCTTCAAATGAATCAAGGTTCAATTTGGGGTTAAGTGCCATACTGCATACCTCCTTTTAAATTGGAATATTATAGAGTATTATAGGGAATTCCTATAATTCTTTTTAAAAACATCTCATGATATATAGTGTCCAAGAGATGCTTTTTTAATAAAAATAAAATTCTAACGTCAAAAAAGTATCAAATAGACCGCGTTCTAGTACCGCGTTCAGTTTTGTGATTTTATTATGCAGGAAAAACGTTGAAAAGTCAACGATTATTTGATAAAATGTAAATTGCAAAAAAGTCGTGTTAAACTGTTGAAATTTGATGTAAGATGTGGTAAAGTGTAGGCAAATATACGAAACTTGTGCGGCCGCGATTATTTTATGGTAAATTCTGATTTTTGGTTGTTAAAAAAAATGCATTCTTGTTTGTGAAAGAAATACTAATAGAAAAACCCTATAAATATTTTTAACTCAAAAATATAAAAAAGATCAAGAAAAGGAGAAGGGAAAATATGAAGAACATCCAAATGTTACTGCATCAGCATGTAGGGGCTCCTTGTGAAGCAACTGTAAGGGCTGGCGATAAGGTGGAAAAAGGTACTTTGATCGCAGCGCCGACCGGCTTGGGCGCTAATATTTTTTCCAGTGTCTATGGTGTGGTTGAGGAAGTGCTTGCTGACCGCATCGTGATTAAACCGGATGACGAGCAGAAAGATGAATTTGTGCCGATCAAAGCAGGCAGCAAGCTGGATATGGTAAAAGAAGCCGGTGTTGTCGGCATGGGAGGAGCAGGATTTCCGACCGGGATTAAGATCGGTACCGACCTGGAAGGCGGATATGTCCTGATCAATGCGGCTGAATGTGAGCCGGGACTTCGGCACAATATTCAGCAGATTGAAGAAGAATGTCCAAAAGTCGTAAAAGGCGTAAAATATGTTATGGAGATTGCAAATGCCGGTAAAGCGATATTTGCTATTAAGAAAAAAAATGAAAAAGCCATCCGGATATTGAGAGATGCATTGAAAGAGGAAGAGGCGATTTTCATTCATCTGCTCCCGGATATCTATCCGATGGGAGAGGAGCGGGCGGTCGTCCGCGAATGTCTTGGTATTGAGCTGGAAACAACCCAGCTTCCGTCGGCAGCGCAGTCAGTTGTGCTGAATGTCGAGACGCTGGCGAGAATCACGGAAGCTATCGATGAAAGAAAGCCATGCTTTAGTAAGAATCTGACTGTGATCGGTCAGATGAATGATGGCAATAAACCACATGTATATATGGATGTGCCGGTTGGTACCAGTGTCGGTGAATTAATCGAACGTGCCGGCGGAGTACGGGAACCGATCGGTGAAATTATTATGGGTGGACCGTTTACCGGCAAACCAACCAATCCGGATGCACCGATCACAAAGACCACGGGCGGCATTATACCAACTATAGAATTCCCTGATCTGCACGGGTCAAAGACCGGAATTTTAATCTGTGCCTGCGGCGGCGATGAAGCGCGGATGCGCGATATTGTTAAGAAGATGAATGGTGAAGTGATTTCGATGACCCGCTGTAAGCAAGCTGTTGAAAATAAACCGGGCGGACCGCTGAAATGCGAGCGGCCAGGTAATTGTCCGGGACAGGTGCAGAATAATATGCAGTTCAAGAAAGATAAATGTGAATACATCGTTATAGGAAATTGCTCTGATTGCTCCAATACAGTTATGGCCTCAGGGCCGAAGATGGGATTGAAGGTATTCCATCAGACCGACCATGTAATGCGGACGATCGGTCATCCTCTGTATCGGCATTTGACCGTATCAAAGCAGACGGAACAGCTGCCGGACGGCAAATAGGTAAGACTGTTATCGGTATTACTGCCGCAAGCCGGCTCCCCTGCAGGCCCCCGATTCTGTAAGGAAGATTACATTGGTATGCGGTTGTATATATATGATGTCTGTAAAAACTAATGAAGCAGATATCTATTCAAGAATTATTTAAGGAGGGAATACTATGTCAATCACAGCTGAAACAGCGAAAGAACATGCGAATGACCCTGCGGTACTTTGCTGCAGAGCAGAAGCGGGAATCACGATTGGAGCTGAGAATCTGGAAGATCCGGCAATTTTTGACGATCTGGTGGATTCGGGGTTGCTGAACCTGGATGGCTGCTTAACTATTGGGCAGGTATTAGGGGCAACTTTGACCAAAACCTGCGATTCTTTGGCCGCTATTACGGCCGATGTAGTTGATGGCGTGAAAGCGGCGCCGGCAGTAACGGCACCGGCAGCAGAAGAACCGGCAGTACCGGCAGAAGTACCGGCACCGGCAGTATCGGCGGCATCAAATGGTGGTGTATTAAAAATCCACATAGGCAAAGGAGAAGACATTGATATTGAGCTGCCGCTTGGAATAGCAGGCGGAAGTACAGCAGTTCCGGCAGCAGCACAGGCAGCAGTAACAGCAGCCGCAGAAGTGGATCAGGAGCCGGTAGTGGTAAGAAGCCTGACCAGAAAACATTTCAATATCACTGAAGTAAAGAGAGGACCGGAGACTAAGATCGAAGGAAGCACCCTTTACATTCGTGAAGGTATTGAAGCCGAATGTGTGAATGATCAGGAATTGGTTACAGATCTGAAATTGGAGATCATCGCACCGGAGAATTATCATACCTATTCTGAAACTATTATGGATATTCAGCCGATCGCTGCCAAAGAAGGCGACGATGAGCTCGGCTCTGGTGTTACCAGAGTACTCGACGGCGTAGTTGTAATGGTTACAGGTACTGACGCGAATGGTGTTCAGATTGGCGAATTCGGTTCTTCAGAAGGCTATCTGGATGAAAATATCATGTGGGGCCGTCCTGGTTGTCCTGAAAAGGGTGAGATCTTCATCAAGACTCAGGTAACCATCAAAGAGGGTACTAACATGGAAAGGCCGGGTCCGTTAGCCGCTCATACGGCAACTGACATCATCACTCAGGAAATCCGTGAAGTGATAAAGCAACTTGACGAATCTATGGTGACAGATACCGAAACATTCGATCAGGTAAGAAGACCTGGTAAGAAAAAAATTGTAATCGTAAAAGAAATTATGGGACAGGGTGCTATGCATGACAACCTGATCCTGCCTGTTGAGCCGGTCGGAATCCTGGGTGGTAAACCGAATGTTGATTTAGGAAACGTTCCGGTAAGTGTATCTCCGCTGGAAGTACTTGATGGCTGTATCCACGCCCTTACCTGCATCGGACCGGCATCTAAGGAAATGTCCAGACATTACTGGCGTGAGCCGTTGGTTCTGGAAGCATTGCATGATGAAGAAGTTGACCTTTGCGGTGTTATCTTTGTCGGCAGCCCGCAGATCAATGCAGAGAAATTCTATGTATCAAAACGCGTAGGAATGATGGTTGAAATGCTTGGTGTCGATGGTGCATTTGTTACGACAGAAGGATTTGGCAATAACCACATCGATTTTGCGAGTCATCATGAGCAGATTGGTATGCGTGGAATCCCGGTAGTGGGGATGTCTTTCTGTGCAGTACAGGGTGCTCTGGTTGTTGGTAATAAATATATGACGGCAATGGTAGATAATAATAAATCGGAATCTGGCATTGAAAATGAAGTTCTTGGCTGTAATACCCTTTGCCATGAAGATGCGATCAGAGCATTAGCGATGCTGAAGTCGGAGATGGGTGGAGAAGATGTAAAAACATCAGAGAAGAAATGGAATCCGAACGTAAAATCTACGAACGTTGAATTGGTTTCCAACGTAACCGGGAAACCGGTCGAGCTGGTAGAAAACGAACAGTCTCTGCCGATGAGTCAGAAGCGAAAAGAAAAATACGACTAAGACTAGGGGATAATATATGAAATATGGCGATAAAATAATTAGGATGGAAGGCGTAATCGTAGAAGTTCATGACGGCTCTGTTGCGATTGACTTGAAAGGGCGTTTGGGATATCTGAAGATTCCAATGCGCATGCTGATTACGGATTATCCTCTTTTAGTTGGTCAGGAAGTTGCGTGGAACATGAGTTTTGTGGAGCAGCTTGGACCGGAGCCAAATGAAAAATATATCAGTAACCTAGACATCGAAAAGAGACGCCAGGAAGAAATGCGTGCTCAGAACCAGAAAAACAAGGAGGTATAACGATGAGTTTAACATTAGTTAAGGGAATGCAGTCAGAGATATTCGTTCCTATTACTCCGCCAATGGTATGGACTCCTGTAGAAAAAGAGCTTAAAGATATGACAATCGCTCTTGCTACAGCTGCCGGTGTACACCATAAAGATCAGGAACGGTTTAATCTTGCGGGTGACTTTACCTGGAGAAAGATTACCGATACCATGCCGTCGGAAGAGCTGATGGTATCCCATGGTGGATATGACAACGGAGATGTTAATAAGGACATCAACTGTATGTTCCCGATAGATAGAATCCATGAATTAGCAAAAGAAGGTTTCATCAAAGCTTGTGCGCCTGTACATGCAGGATTCATGGGCGGCGGCGGAAATCAGGAAAAGTTCAAAAATGAAACAGGACCGGCCATCGCACAGATGCTGAAAGAAGAAGGCGTAGATGCAGTAGTCCTGACCGCTGGCTGAGGCACTTGCCACCGCTCTGCAGTTTTGGTGCAGAGAGCGATTGAAGAAGCAGGAATTCCTACCATTATAATTGCTGCACTTCCACCGGTAGTACGTCAGACCGGAACACCTCGTGCTGTAGCTCCGTTGGTGCCGATGGGCGCGAATGCAGGAGCTCCGAACAATGTGGAACAGCAGACTGCTATTGTGAAAGCAGCGCTGGAGAATTTGATTTCCATTGAAACACCAGGAAAGATTGTTCCATTGCCATTTGAGTATGTAGCAAAGGTTTAAAAATATTTGACGTGTACGGTTGTATTAATATTTTAGTAGAAGTGACTAAAGGGCGGGCAGATGTGATACATCTGCCTGTCTTGTAATAATGTATTGTGCATGGAGGTGACAGATACATGGCTGACCAGATAAAAGATTTGCGGCGGCTTGTAATAAAGTCTTATCATATGACCGAAGTGGAATGGGGGGAGAGCAATGATATCTCTGTTAATGGTAAAATGATAGTGAGCAAAGAGATGATCAAGGGACTGCTGGAAAAGGAGCCGCTGATCGAGGCCATTGACATACAGATTATTAAACCCGGTGAGCATGACCGCTGGACGAATACAATTATGGATATTATCCCGGTCTCGACAAAAGTATTGGGTAAGATTGGCGAAGGTATCACCCATACCCTGACCGGAATATATGTAGTATTAACGGGGGTGGATACCAATGGAGTGCAGACATTTGAGTTTGGATCATCGGAAGGCACTCTAAAGGACCGGTTATACTTAAACCGGGCTGGTACTCCGGGCGATAATGATTACATCATTTCTTTTGATGTGACTCTGGCTGCGGGAAAGGGACAGGAACGGCCGGGGCCGACAGCGGCGCATCGGGCCTGCGATGCATTTATTCAGACTTATCGTGAGAAGATGAAGAAGTTTAAAGGTGAATTATGCACCGAACGGCATGAATATCACGATATTGTAAGACCAGGAAAGAAACGCGTTCTGATTATAAAGCAGGTAGCGGGTCAGGGAGCGATGTATGATACACATTTATTTGCGAAAGAGCCTTCGGGAGTAGAGGGCGGCAAATCAATCATTGATATGGGCAACATGCCAATTATGTTAACACCCAACGAGTATCGGGACGGCATGATCCGTTCCATGCAGTAGGAGGTGACAAATTATGGGAATAGGACCATCGACAAAAGAAACATCATTGCATCATTTTCGCGATCCGCTTCTGGATGTTGTATCTAACGATACCGATTTGGATCTGATGGGGATTATGATTGTTGGAACGCCCGACGGAAATGAAGATAAGATGCTTGTGGGAACACGGGTGGCGGTCTGGGCAGAAGCGATGCGGGCAGATGGTGTGATTATCTCTTCGGATGGTTGGGGAAACAGCGATGTGGATTATACCAATACGGTGGAACAGATCGGCAGCAGGGGCATTGCGGTGACCGGCCTTAATTTCAGCGGAACGGTTGGTCAGTTTGTTGTTACCAATGACTATCTGGATGGTATAATCGATATTAATAAGAGCGAAGACGGCATTGAGACCAATGTAGTTGGCGAAAATAATATGACCACATTAGACTGTCGTAAAGCAATGGCAATGCTAAAATTGAAAATGCGTCAAAAGTCCTTTTGAATTGACAAAAACGCAGCGTGATAGCTGCGTTTTTGCCTTGGTATGTCATTGAGAGGTTTTCCTCGTTGCATTGCAGTTTTGTTTATATACACAAAGCTGGGGAATGCTCCTACAAAGAGGATGTATATAGCAATTGAGTTATCGTTGCAAGATCATTCTTGGGGGGAATAATCGGCACCAATAAACTGCAATAACAACCTAAGTTGGTATGAATACTCTTAAAGATGACGTGACGAAAATCTTAAAAATGACGATTCCCCAATAGTTGGAAACCGCCTTTGGCTTTCACAAAACTTACCTCTTTAAGATGATATAAATATAACACTTTTTGATGTCTCTGTCAACGATACCGACAAAAAAATGTAATATTATCAATAAGAAGAAATAGATATCAAAAAGAAACGTGTAAACATCTTGAAACCTTGGAGTTAAGGGGACTTGAGCTTGCAATGGAAGCGGCGATGGATTATAATAAATATAGTTGAATATAGGCTATAAGGAGCGTAAATAATATGACGATTATGTATAAGGCGTTGACGCAGCATACGGACCAGGTGCTTAAGGATTTTATTCGGTTTACGTACAAAGTGAAACATCCTAAAGCTAAAATCCAATTATCAATAATGGGTATCGGATTTCTTTTGCTGGCATTATTTTTGAAAGATGAGTTGCGGATGCGTTTGGTTCTGGCGGGAGTCGGTTTGCTGATTCTGGTGTTTGTCCTGACCAGGCACCTGATTGTGTTTAGAAGATTGGCGAGAAAGGATGAACGCTATCAGAAGAAAACAAACATCGAATTTAAGTTTGGACAAGCCGAATTTATTATTGCCGATGATTTTGAAGACGGTGAGAGAAAAGTGAAGTACAGTGAAATTACAGATATTTATTGTGATAAAAGAAACTTGTACCTGTTGCTAAATGGCGAAGAACTCCAGGTGATGCCATGGCAGGATTTTACTGGTGGAAGTACCGAGGAAATAAAGCGGTTTCTGATACTGAAAACCAAGAGAAAAATTAAAGAATTATATATTCCTTTTAGTGATCGGCTGCGGCGTATCAAAGCGGGGATGAAGGAAGCAGAAGTGATGCATAATCAAAAAATAGGCGAAAAGCAAAATAAAAAAGAGTGATGACTTATCATCACTCTTTTTTGTCAAAACTATGATCTGCTTGCGTCCCTAAAGAAAGTAACGGAAGTAAACAACATAACTACGATAATTACCCATGTGAGTATGGTAAGCGGTAAGGACTTAACAATAAAGTAAGCAATGAATACACCAATTACACCAAATACAGTGAGCATGACAGAAGCTTTACGATCGTATTTGCCTTCTTTGATAAACTTCAATCCGGCTGATGGCATCAAAAACGCGCAAGATCCCATCATAATCGGGAAAGCAGCAGAAATATTCATGCCTAATGCTCCACAAAGTGCCATACAAGGTGCGTATAAACCAACGCCAATGGTCATTAAAGCACCTAAAATGAAATTAATTACAATACCGATAACAAGTTTGATGCCGGTTAATGCGGTTAATGTACCTTGAGCTCCGAATGGTCCTACGCCCAACAGACGACAAGCCATAACGATTGCTAATGCGACCAGTGCACAGCCGAGTGCGATTCGAACTTGCTTAACCGGCCATTTTGATACGATACCAGCCCCGATAACGGCACCGATGGTCGCTGCGGCAATCATTCCTACCAGTGTCAGCGGTGCGATTTCAATCAAACCAAAAAACAGCACAGCTTCGGTTACGACAGGAATAGTATCGCCAACATTCAATGTTCCTGGCATTGTTTCGTCAGGACTTGACTGAGTGAATTTAAAGCCGGCCTGAGTAGTTGCGAAGCTACCAATTCCTAAAGTGTCTAAAAAGTTAGTAATACAACCGATTAGTGCGAGAGGAATCATTTTCTCTCCATTGAAATCTTCTTTGTGTTTGACGCAATCCATAATTAAATAAACTGCGAAGACTGCTGTCCAAGCGATCAGAACAACACGTAAAATTGTAACAGCGTTCATAATTCATCCCTCCAGATATTAAATTATTTACTATTAGTATAAGTATAAAAAAATAAGCCAGAAATTATTTAATTAATGGAAATATATTTACCCCGATATAGATATACTTCGTTAAATAATTATCTGCACTTCTAAATACATTCTACCAATTTACCATATAAAAGTCAATTAAAATCGTAAAAATACCAATATTAAAAACCTGGGAAAAGTATTTGAAATTAGCGGCTTGAAAAGCGCTTTAGTGAAACGAAGTACAGTAATGTAAAAAGGGGCGGGAAAAGGATATAAAAGCAGTGAATGTACTGATAAAAATACAATATCTCATAAAAAAGGGTTGAAAATTTTTCCTGCATCTAGTATACTAATAAAGCTGTGACATTGATAGCGTAGAAGCGTGAGGTTGCTGCAGAACCGAATACATAAGGTTTTGGAGGTTTTTCCGTGGAGCGAATGTCAATTAGAAAACTGGCGACAAGTCACTGTACGAATCAATTGTGTCCACTGAAATGTGGAAACGACGTGTGTATATCTTTGTGACACACACGGGAGAGTGTACAGTCACCGCTTGTCGTACTTAAGTTTAATAGTACGAAAAGGAGGCGACTTTTTTTATGGCAAGTCAAGTAATGAGAATCACATTGAAGGCATATGATCACCAATTGGTAGATGCATCTGCAAAGAAAATTATCGAAACTGTTAAGAAAAATGGATCACAGGTGAGCGGACCGGTTCCGCTTCCGACTAAGAAAGAAGTGGTAACGATTCTGAGAGCGGTACACAAGTACAAAGACTCCAGAGAGCAGTTCGAGCAAAGAACTCATAAGCGGCTGATCGATATCATCACACCGACCCAGAAGACGGTTGATGCACTGTCCAGACTGGAAATGCCGGCTGGCGTTTATATCGACATCAAAATGAAAAGCAAGTAGGCATAACACGCAGTATTCCTATATTTAGGATGAACGCTGATCTGGCGTTCCGCTGTAGATAACAGGAGGTTATAATAATGAAGAAAGCTATTTTAGCAACCAAGGTCGGCATGACTCAAATCTTTAATGAAGACGGCGTACTGGTACCGGTAACTGTACTTCAGGCCGGCCCTTGTGTAGTAACACAGATTAAAACCGTTGATAATGACGGTTACAGTGCGGTGCAGGTAGGATTTGTTGATAAGAAAGAAAAAGTGATCACGAAAGACAAATCCGGCAAAAAAGAAATCGCCCGCAGACATGGCGTGAACAAAGCTCTGAAAGGTCACTTTGACAAAGCCGGCGTGACCGGAAAGAGATTTGTAAGAGAATTTAAGTTTGATAACGCTGATGAATATGAATTGGCACAGGAAATCAAAGCGGACATCTTTGAAGCAGGCGATAAGATTGATGCAACAGCGGTTTCCAAAGGTAAAGGATTCCAGGGTGCGATCAAAAGACACGGTTTCCACAGGGGACCTATGACACATGGTTCTAAGTTCCATCGTCATCAAGGTTCGAGCGGTGCGGCATCTGACCCGAGTAAGGTATTCAAAGGTAAGAAGATGCCAGGACACATGGGAAGCAAGAAAATCACGATTCAGAATCTTGAAATTGTTCGTGTAGACGCTGAAAACAACTTGTTGTTGGTAAAAGGCGCTGTACCGGGACCGAAGAAGTCTATGGTCACAATTAAAGAGTCGGTGAAAGCAGTCTAAGAGCGCAACTTAAGGAAGGAGGAACACGCAGATGGCAAACGTATCTGTTTATAATATCGAAGGTAAAGAAGTTGGAACGATTGATTTAAGCGATGCAATTTTTGGTGTGGAAGTAAATGATCACCTGATGCATATGGCGGTAGTCGCCCAGCTTGCTAACAAGCGTCAGGGAACGCAGAAAGCTAAGACCCGCGCTGAAGTTCGCGGCGGCGGAAGAAAACCATGGAGACAAAAAGGAACCGGTCATGCAAGACAGGGTTCAACGAGATCTCCGCAATGGACGGGCGGCGGCGTGGTATTTGCACCAACACCGCGTGACTATTCAGTCAAATTAAATAAAAAGGAAAAGAGAGCGGCTCTTAAGTCGGCCCTTGCTTCCAGAGTAGAAGATAAGAAATTCCTGGTGATTGACGAAATCAATCTGGATGAAATCAAGACAAAGAATTTCCAGGCGATGTTAAATAACCTGGAGGTTGCAAAAGCATTAGTTATATTGGAAGATGGAAACAAAAACGCTGTATTATCAGCAAGAAACATTGTCAATGTAAAAACGGCACGCACCAATACGATCAATGTGTATGACATTCTGAAATACAACACCGTGATTGCAACAAAAGCGGCTGTGGCAAATATTGAGGAGGTGTACGCATAATGGCAGATTTGAAATATTATGATGTTATCCTTAAGCCGGTAGTTACCGAAAAAAGCATGGAGCTGATGGGAGAAAAAAAGTATACATTTATAGTTCACACCGAAGCTACTAAGTCTCAGGTAAAAGAAGCGGTAGAAAAGATGTTCTCAGGAACAAAGGTAAAGAATGTAAATACTATGAATCTCGACGGTAAGAAAAAGAGACGCGGGATGGCAGTCGGCAGAACAGCCAAGAGTAAAAAGGCTATCGTGCAGTTAACTGCAGACAGTGCAGATATTGAGATTTTTGAGGGGTTATAAGACTTGCTGACGGCAAGTGTAACGCCGACGGAAGCTTAGTCGGACCCCGTTCTTGGAGCTTGGCGAGGTGTTTTCGAGCCTAGCGAGAAGAACTTGACTGTCTTATTCAAACTAAATCATCCAAGCAACAAATCAAACGGCGAGAATCCGTGAAAAGAAACTAAATAATGTTCGGTTGACGAGTGCACCTCGAAGCGAAGCTTCTCGGTCGCGTTACACGCTTAAACAATTCCATCCCGACTTATGTGCGCAAGCGCCCAACGTCATGATGAAATTATTGCACTCTGTTTATCCCGAAAAGTTAGAGAAACGAAAGGAGTGACAGTAATGGGAATCAAAACATATCGCCCATATACACCTTCCAGAAGGCAAATGACCGGTTCTGATTTTGCCGAAGTGACCAAGTCAACACCGGAAAAATCACTAATGGCATCAAAGAGCAGAACAGCAGGTCGCAATAATCAAGGTAAAATCACTGTAAGACACCGCGGAGGCGGCGCAAAGAGAAAATATAGACTGATCGATTTCAAGAGAAGAAAAGACGGAATTCCGGCAACGGTAGCAGGTATCGAATACGATCCGAACAGAACGGCCAACATCGCTCTGATCTGTTATGCGGATGGTGAAAAAGCTTATATCCTTGCTCCTGAAGGATTAAAAGACGGAATGAAAGTTATGAATGGACCGGAAGCAGAAGTAAGAGTAGGAAACTGCCTGCCGCTTTCTAATATTCCGGTTGGTACTCAGGTGCACAACATTGAATTATATCCCGGAAAGGGCGGACAGATGGTTCGTTCAGCAGGAAACAGCGCACAACTGATGGCAAAAGAAGGAAAATATGCAACCCTCAGACTTCCTTCAGGGGAAATGAGAATGGTACCGATCGGCTGCCGGGCTTCTGTTGGGGTAGTTGGAAACGGCGATCACAACCTGATCAATATCGGTAAAGCCGGCCGTAAGCGTCACATGGGCTTCAGACCTACTGTACGCGGTTCGGTTATGAACCCGAATGACCATCCGCACGGTGGTGGTGAAGGCAAGACTGGTATCGGACGTCCGGGACCGTCAACACCCTGGGGCAAACCGGCACTTGGCCTGAAGACAAGAAAGAAACACAAACAATCTAATAAGATGATCGTTAGAAGAAGAGACGGTAGAGGTATTAAATAAAAGGAGGTTGACTTATGAGTCGTTCGCTTAAAAAAGGACCATTCGCAGATCAGAGTCTTCTGAAGAAGATCGATGCGATGAACAATGCGGGAGAAAAGTCAGTAATCAAGACATGGTCCCGCCGTTCAACAATTTTTCCGCAGATGGTTGGTCATACAATTGCGGTTCATGATGGCAGAAAGCATGTTCCGGTATATGTAACTGAAGATATGGTTGGCCACAAGCTGGGAGAGTTTGTTGCAACCAGAACCTACAGGGGGCATGGAAAAGACGAAAAGAAATCAAGAATGAAATAAAGAACTTAGATTGAAAGGAGGGTATATCCATGGCGAAAGGACACAGATCCCAAATCAAAAGAGAAAGAAATGCGAATAAGGACACCAGACCTTCGGCAAAGTTATCTTACGCCAGAGTTTCCGTTCAGAAAGCATGCTTCGTATTGGATGCCATCAGAGGTAAAGACGTACAGACAGCACTTGGTATTTTGACTTACAATCCAAGATATGCTTCTAGTTTAATAAAGAAATTATTGGACTCAGCAATTGCAAATGCTGAGAACAATAACGGTATGAATGCTGAGAACCTTTATATTGAGGAATGCTATGCAAATAAAGGACCCACAATGAAGAGAATCAGACCGCGGGCACAGGGCAGGGCTTATAGAATCGAAAAGAGAATGAGCCACATCACATTAGTGCTTAATGAAAGATAAGGAGGGAAAAAATGGGACAAAAAGTTAATCCTCATGGCTTAAGAGTCGGCATCATCAAGGATTGGGATTCTAAATGGTACGCAGAAAAAGATTTCGCTGATAATTTAGTTGAAGATCATAAAATCAGAACATTTCTGAAAAAGAAATTATATACGGCAGGAATCTCTAAGATTGAAATCGAAAGAGCTTCCGGGCGTGTTAAAATAATCGTTTACACAGCAAAACCAGGTGTAGTAATCGGTAAAGGCGGTTCCGAGATCGAAAAAGTGAAAGCGCAGCTTCGGCAGTTTACGGATAAGAAGCTGATCGTGGATATCAAAGAGATCAAGAGACCGGATAAAGACGCACAGTTAGTAGCAGAAAATATTGCGCTGCAGTTGGAAAACCGTATTTCATTCAGAAGGGCAATGAAATCTTGCATGTCCAGAACGATGAAAGCGGGAGCTTATGGTGTGAAGACAGGTGTTTCCGGACGTTTGGGCGGAGCTGATATGGCTCGTACTGAGTTTTACAGCGAAGGAACGATTCCGCTTCAGACCTTAAGAGCAGACATTGATTATGGATTCGCTGAAGCTAACACAACATTCGGTAAAGTTGGTGTAAAAGTATGGATTTACAAAGGCGAAATCCTCCCCACAAAGGCTAATAAGGAAGGGAGCGATAAATAATGTTAATGCCAAAGAGAGTAAAACGTCGTAAGCAGTTTCGTGGGTCGATGAAAGGCAAAGCGACCAGAGGGAACAAGATTACGTATGGTGAATATGGTCTGGTAGCGTCAGAGCCATGTTGGATCACATCCAACCAGATAGAAGCAGCCCGTGTCGCTATGACTCGTTATATCAAGCGTGGCGGCCAGGTTTGGATCAAGATTTTCCCAGATAAACCGGTTACACATAAGCCTTTAGAAGTACGTATGGGTAAAGGTAAAGGTAACTTAGAATATTGGGTAGCAGTTGTAAAACCGGGACGTGTAATGTTCGAGCTTGCAGGAGTACCAGAAGAAACCGCAAGAGAGGCATTGCGTCTTGCGATGCACAAGTTGCCTTGTAAATGCAAAATTGTGTCTCGCGCAGACTTAGAAGGCGGTGATAACAGTGAAAACTAAGAAATTCGTAGGAGATTTAAAAGGAAAATCGGCTGCTGAATTGAATGAAGAATTAGTAGCTGCTAAGAAGGAACTTTTCAACTTGCGGTTCCAGAATGCCACTAATCAGCTGGATAATACCAGCAGGATCAAGGAAGTAAGAAAAAATATTGCCAGAATTCAGACAGTTATTACTGAGACGGCGGACAAGGAGTAAAGCGGTGGAGAGAAATTTAAGAAAAACCAGAATTGGTAAAGTTGTTAGCAATAAAATGGAAAAAACTATCGTTGTCGCAGTAGAACACCATGTAAAGCATCCGCTTTACAATAAGATCATTAAAAAGACCTATAAGTTAAAGGCTCATGATGAAAATAATGATTGCAATATCGGTGACAAAGTAAAAGTTATGGAAACAAGACCACTGTCCAAGGACAAGAGATGGAGACTTGTGGAAGTTATGGAAAAAGCTAAATAAGGAGGTTACCTGCATGATACAACAAGAAAGTAGGTTGAAAGTAGCAGATAATACAGGCGCTAAAGAAATACTTTGTATCCGTGTAATGGGCGGTTCTACAAGAAGATACGCAAGTATCGGCGATGTGATTGTTGCGACTGTTAAAGATGCAACACCAGGCGGCGTTGTAAAAAAAGGTGACGTTGTCAGAGCGGTTGTAGTGCGTACTGTAAAGGGAGCTCGTCGTAAAGATGGTTCTTATATTAGATTTGACGAGAATGCTGCTGTAATCATAAAAGAAGACAAAAACCCTAGAGGAACTCGTATTTTTGGACCAGTAGCCAGAGAGCTTCGTGATAAACAATTTATGAAGATTGTTTCCTTGGCTCCGGAAGTATTATAAGGAGGGTGCCAAAATGTCAACAATGAAAATCAAAAAAGGCGATATGGTAAAAATCATCGCCGGTAAAGATAAGGACAAAGAAGGCAAGATAATTGCCGTTAATAAAAAAGATGGTAAAGTCCTTGTTGAGGGTATTAACATGGTAACGAAACACTCAAAACCGAGTGTAGCTAACCAGAATGGCGGTATCGTTCATCAGGAAGCTCCGATTGATGCTTCAAATGTAATGTATCTCCACAAAGGAACACCTACCAGAGTAGGATTCAAGATGGACGGAGATAAAAAAGTACGTGTTGCGAAATCAACCGGGGATATCATCGAATAATTCGGGAAAGGAGGCCAAAGGTTTGAACAGACTGAAAGAAACATACCAAAGTGAAATCGTAGAAGCTATGGTTAAGAAATTTGGTTATAAAAACAAGATGGAAGTGCCAAAACTTGATAAAGTTGTAGTCAACATGGGTGTTGGTGAAGCGAAGGAAAATGCAAAAGTATTAGATTCAGCAGTTGCCGATCTGGAAAAAATCTCAGGGCAGAAGCCGGTAGTCACAAAGGCTAAGAAGTCGGTTGCTAACTTCAAACTGAGAGAAGGTATGGCAATTGGCTGTAAGGTTACTTTAAGAGGTGAAAGAATGTATGAATTTGTTGATCGTTTGATTAATCTTGCATTGCCTCGTGTACGTGACTTCAGAGGAGTTAACCCCAATGCATTTGACGGAAGAGGAAACTATGCCCTTGGGATCAAAGAACAGCTTATCTTTCCTGAGATCGAATATGATAAGATTGATAAAGTAAGAGGTATGGATGTAATTTTCGTCACAACTGCAAAAACAGATGAAGAAGCAAGAGAACTGTTATCTCAGTTCAACATGCCATTCACGAAATAAGGAGGGGAATCATGGCAAAAACTTCAATGAAAATAAAACAGCAGCGCAAACAAAAGTTTTCTACCAGAGAGTATAATCGCTGCAGAATCTGTGGGCGCCCACACGCATATTTGAGAAAATATGGTGTTTGCCGCGTTTGCTTCCGTGAATTGGCTTATAAGGGTCAGATTCCCGGAGTAAGGAAGGCAAGTTGGTAGCACTGAACACTTAGAGAGCGCGCAGAGCGCGAACTTAGTGAGAAGGCTGTTCCCAAGCCTTAGCGAGGTTTTTTCGAGCTTAGGTGCACGGAACTCGTCTGTCTTAGAAAAATTTACTCAACCTAATGATTTGACGATCCAAAACAAAACAACACAGAGAATGAAAAAAGGAGGAAACTTAAATGACTATGAGCGATCCAATTGCAGATATGCTTACAAGAATCCGTAATGCGAACACTGCAAAACACGATACAGTAGATATTCCTGCGTCGAAGATGAAAGTCGCAATCGCAGATATTCTGGTAGATGAAGGATATATCAAAAAATATGACATTGTAGAAGACGGAAACTTCAAAACAATCCGTGCAACATTGAAATACGGTGCAGATAAGAATGAAAAAGTTATTTCCGGTCTCAAGAGAATTTCCAAACCAGGGCTTCGCGTATACGCGAGCAAGGAAGAACTTCCGAAGGTATTGGGCGGATTTGGTACAGCTATCATTTCAACCAATCGGGGTGTAATCACCGACAAAGAAGCAAGAAAGCAGAATGTAGGCGGAGAAGTATTGGCTTTTGTGTGGTAGCACGGAACTCATCCGTCTTAGAAAAACTATTCATAGAAACTGAAAACAGAATCGCATTAAAGGACTCACCATACTCACTAAGCTCGAGAAAACTTCGATAAGTGTGTAGGTGTACGTTCGCACTAGGTTCGGAAGAACCTTACCAAGTGCTCAATGCATTCCGAAAATTTAAGTTTAGGAGGTACGGTATGTCACGTATAGGAAGACTGCCAGTAGCAATTCCGGCAGGTGTTACTGTTGAAATTGCAGCAAATAACGAAGTGATTGTTAAAGGTCCGAAAGGAACCCTGGTAAAATCACTTCCGGTAGAAATGGAAATCAAAAAAGAAGGTGAAGAAGTAATCGTTACGAGACCAAATGATCTCAAGAAGATGAAATCACTTCACGGTCTCACCAGAACACTGATTAATAACATGGTAATCGGTGTATCTGAAGGATATCAGAAAGTGCTCGAAGTAAAAGGTGTTGGATACAGAGCAGCCAAAGCAGGAAAGAAACTAACACTTAGTTTAGGATACTCACATCCGGTAGAAATGGAAGATCCGGAAGGTGTTGAAACAACACTGGAAGGTCAGAACAAGATCACCGTTTCGGGTATTGATAAAGAAAAAGTAGGCCAATACGCAGCTGAAATCAGAGACAAGAGAAGACCGGAACCTTACAAAGGTAAAGGTATTAAGTATGCTGATGAAGTTATCAGACGTAAAGTTGGTAAGACTGGTAAAAAATAAGTAAGGAGAGTGTGAAAATGATTAGCAAAAAATCAAGAAGCGAAGTTCGTGTAAATAAGCATAAGAAATTGCGTAACCGTTTCAGCGGAACTGCTGAGCGTCCGCGTCTGGCTGTGTTTAGAAGTAATGATCATATGTATGCTCAAATTATTGACGATACAGTTGGAAATACTCTTGTTTCCGTTTCTACTCTTCAGAAAGACGTGAAAACAGAACTGGGAAAAACTAACAACGTTGATGCAGCAGCATATATAGGTAAGGTGATTGCAAATAAAGCAATAGAAAAAGGTATTAAGACTGTTGTCTTTGACAGAGGCGGCTTTATATACCAGGGTAAAGTAAAAGCATTAGCAGAAGCAGCCAGAGAAGCCGGGCTGGAATTCTAGAAGGAGGAACACACTTATGAAACAAAATCGTATTGATGCTAGCCAAATGGAATTGAACGAAAAAGTAGTGTCAATTAAACGTGTAACCAAAGTTGTTAAAGGTGGTCGTAACTTCAGATTTACAGCTTTAGTGGTTGTGGGCGATGGAAATGGCCATGTTGGTGCAGGTTTAGGAAAAGCAGCAGAAATCCCGGAAGCGATCCGCAAAGGGAAAGAAGATGCAGCTAAAAAGCTGATTGCTGTAACATTAGATGAAAATGGAAGTATCACACATGACATGACAGGAAAGTTCGGAAGTGCTTCCGTACTGCTTAAGAAAGCTCCTGATGGTACCGGAGTTATCGCTGGCGGACCGGTTCGTGCGGTAACTGAATTAGCAGGTATCAAAAATATCCGTACAAAGTCATTGGGATCTAACAATAAGCAGAATGTAGTTCTTGCTACGATCGAAGGCCTAAGGAATGTAAAGACACCGGAAGATGTAGCCAGACTGCGCGGTAAATCGGTAGAAGAAATTTTGGGCTAAGGAGGGAAACCGAAAATGGCAAATTTAAAAGTAACATTAGTAAAATCAACCATCGGTGCGATTCCTAAGCATAAGAAAACGGTTGAAGCAATGGGGCTTCGCAAGCTCAATAAGACCGTTGAACTGCCGGATAACGCAGCGACGAGAGGTATGGTAGATCAGGTCAGACATTTAGTAAAAGTGGAAGAAGCTTAATAATAGCAGATAAGGAGGTGTACGATGGACTTATCAAATTTAAGACCAGCAGACGGTTCGAAACATAGCAATAATTTCAGAAGAGGCCGCGGACACGGTTCAGGAAATGGCAAGACTGCAGGTAAAGGACACAAAGGTCAGAAAGCTCGTTCAGGAGCACCGAGACCAGGGTTTGAAGGTGGTCAGATGCCATTATACAGACGAATTCCTAAGAGAGGTTTCACTTGCAGAAATTCCAAAGAAATCATCGGTATTAATATCAGTGCTTTAGAAGTATTTGATAATGATGTGGTTGTTTCTGTAGAAGCACTTATCGATAAAGGGATTGTCAAGAATCCAAAGGATGGGGTAAAAATCCTTGGAAAAGGAGAATTAACTAAGAAGCTTACGGTTCAGGCAAATGCCTTCAGCGAAAGTGCAGCAGCTAAGATCGAAGCTCTTGGTGGAAAAGCAGAGGTGATCTAATGCTGAAAACACTTCGACAGGCGTTACAAATTGATGATATACGAAGAAAGATCATATATACGTTTCTGATGCTGATCGTAATCAGATTTGGATCACAGCTGCCAACGCCAGGTGTGGATCCAACCTATATTCAGAATTTTTTTTCCGAACAAACCGGTGATGCATTTAACTTCTTTAATGCTTTCACCGGCGGCTCGTTTACATCGATGTCGGTATTCGCTTTAAGTATCACGCCATATATCACATCTTCCATTATCATGCAGCTTCTGACCATTGCAATTCCGAAATTAGAGGAAATGCAAAAAGAAGGTGAAGAAGGAAGAAAGAAGATTACGGCCATCACACGTTATGTGACGGTAGCTCTGGCCCTGATTGAATCAGGAGCAATGGCAATCGGATTTGGCCGGCAGGGACTTTTAGTTGAATACAATTTTGTAAATGCGGCAATCGTTGTACTGACACTAACAGCAGGTAGTGCATTCCTCATGTGGATTGGTGAAAGAATTACAGAAAATGGCGTTGGAAATGGTATTTCTATCGTTTTGTTGATCAATATCCTTTCCCGAATCCCACAGGATTTCTCGACGTTGTATGAGCAGTTTGTACAAGGAAAGGGTCTTGCGAAAGGCGGACTGGCAGCAATTATCATTCTGCTGATCATATTAGTAGTGGTTGTATTTGTAATTGTTCTGCAGGGTGGTGAACGCCGTATCGCTGTCCAGTATTCGCAGAAGATTCAGGGGAGAAAGACGGTTGGCGGGCAGTCGACCCATATTCCGTTGAAGGTAAATACCTCGGGGGTAATCCCGATAATCTTTGCTTCTTCGCTGATGCAGTTTCCGATCGTTATCGCTTCCTTCGCGGGAAAAGGGAACGGAACTGGAATCGGAAGTGAGATTTTGCGCGGATTAAACTCCGCCAACTGGTGTAATCCAGATAATATTAAATATACCTGGGGCTTACTGGTGTATGTTCTGCTGACCATATTCTTTGCATATTTCTATACGTCGATTACGTTTAATCCGTTGGAAATTGCTAACAATATGAAGAAAAACGGCGGTTTCATACCAGGTATCAGACCAGGGAAACCAACGGTTGAATATTTGAATAAAATCTTAAAAAATGTTATTTTTATCGGAGCATGCGGGCTTGTAATAATACAGGTTATCCCATTCTTCTTTAATGGTGTGTTTAGTGCCCAAGTATCCTTTGGTGGGACATCGCTGATTATTATTGTTGGTGTTGTACTGGATACACTTAAACAAATTGAATCGCAAATGCTCGTTAGAAATTATAAGGGTTTTTTGAATAGTTAGTCTTTAACTCGCAGCTCTGCTGCGAGTTAAAGTGTTATACACGGAGGAAGCAGTATGAAAATTATTATGTTAGGTGCACCGGGTGCGGGAAAAGGCACTCAGGCGAAAAAAATTGCAGCTAAATACGATATCCCTCATATCTCAACCGGAGACATTTTCCGCGCTAATATTAAAAATGGAACCGAGTTGGGAAATAAGGCAAAAGGCTATATGGATCAAGGACTTTTGGTGCCTGATGAACTGACAGTGGATCTGGTAGTAGATCGGATCAATCAGGATGATTGTGCAAATGGTTATGTGCTGGATGGATTTCCGCGGACGATTCCGCAGGCTGAAGCACTTACCAATGCCCTTGATGGTCTGGGTGAGAAAATTGATTATGCCATAAACGTGGATGTTCCCGATGAGAATATTGTCAGCCGGATGTCGGGCAGAAGAGCTTGTGTGGACTGCGGTGCTACATATCATCTGAAGTATGCGCCGTCAAAAGCTGACGGAGTCTGTGATGCATGCGGCGGCGGTTTAATACTGCGCGATGATGATAAGCCGGAAACGGTACAGAACCGTTTAGGCGTATACCATGACCAGACTCAGCCCCTGATTGATTATTATGATACCATGGATGTATTGAAGAGCGTTGATGGTACTATTGATATGCAGGATGTATTCCAGGCAATTGTGGATATATTAGGTGTGTAAAATATGCCGATTACTATTAAATCAGCCAGAGAAATAGAGATCATGACAGAAGCGGGAAAAATTCTCGAAATTGTCCATGATGAACTTACAAAGGCATTGCGCCCTGGCATGTCAACACTTGAAATTGACCGTCTGGGAGAAGAGGTGATTCGCAGTTACGGCTGCGAGCCATCCTTTTTAGACTATAATGGTTATCCGGGATCAATATGTGTATCAGTGAATGAAGAGGTGGTGCACGGGATCCCGAACAGTAAACGGATATTGCTGGAAGGTGATATTGTCGGTCTGGATGCCGGTGTGATCTATAAAGGATACCATTCCGATGCGGCCAGGACTCATGGGATTGGTGAAATTTCGAAAAAAGCGGCGGATTTGATCCGTGTAACCGAAGAAAGTTTCTTTGAAGGTATAAAATTTGCCAAACCGGGCAATCATCTGTTTGATATTTCCGCGGCTATTGGCAATTATGCCGGGAAGCTTGGGTTTGGAGTGGTCAGAGATCTGTGCGGGCACGGGATTGGCAGAAATCTGCATGAGGATCCGGAAATTCCTAATTACCAGACGAACCGCAAAGGTGTGAAATTAAGACCGGGTATGACGCTGGCTGTTGAGCCGATGATTAATCTCGGGACGCGGGAAGTAAACTGGCTCGATGATGACTGGACGGTGGTAACGCGGGATGGCTCCTTGTCAGCTCATTATGAAAATACCGTTTTAATTACTGAAGGGGAACCAGAGCTGTTAACCCTGACCAGAGGAAGAGGATCTATTCATGATGAATTATGAAGCAGGAATGCTGGTGAAATCAAAAGCCGGACACGATGCCGGCAGGATATATGTCATAATTCGGGCAGAAGGTGAATACCTTTATTTGTCGGACGGATACTTTAGACCATTAAATAAGTTGAAGAAAAAAAATAAGAAACACATTCAAGTGATCAATAAAATATATGACATGCAGAATATAAATGATGCAGATATAAAAAAGATTTTAAAAACTGCCGTCAAGGAGGGCTAACAATATGTCAAAAGCAGATGTAATTGAAATTGAAGGGGTAGTAGTAGAAAAACTGCCGAACGCAATGTTTCAGGTTGAATTGGAAAATGGGCACCAGGTATTGGCTCATATCAGCGGGAAATTACGCATGAATTTTATCAAGATCCTGCCGGGGGATAAAGTGACATTGGAATTATCACCGTATGATCTTTCAAAGGGCCGGATTATTTGGAGAGATAAGTAAGAAAGTATTGACTTTAGTATTCAAACAATGGTATACTATTAGGCGAACTGTTTGCTGGGGAATAGGCTCAAAAAGCAGTTTCAGCCACATCTTATAGGCGCTTAGCCGTTTAATAAGAATTGTTAATGCAGTGGATGAAAGGAGGATTTGACGTGAAGGTTAGATCATCAGTAAAACCAATTTGCGAAAAATGCAAGATTATCAAAAGAAAAGGAAGTGTTCGCGTAATCTGCGAAAATCCGAAGCATAAACAGCGTCAGGGATAAATCTAGAGCACTTAGTGAAGGCAAGCCTGTGGGCGCAGCTTGAGGTTAGTGCGAAGATTGTTCGAGGGAACTTAATGAGCACGAGTCGAAGACGAAATGCGAATTTAGTAAATCGAACATATTTAGGTTTGAATTGTAGTTGTTCGTGCAACAAATTAGGCGGCTGATAGTGTGATACGCGTGGAAGTGTGTACAATGCGATCTGCTATTTAAATATATGATAACACCACGGGCAGTGTGTGTTCGCGTATATTGCTTCTAATACCGGTGTTCATTTCACCGGAAAGGGCAGAGTATCTACTGCCTGGAGACAAGAGTATGGAAAAGAGGAAAGCACCTCGTTAAGTGCTCAATGTCCCCCAATTAAAGACAATATTAACTATTACAACAAAATGGAGGAAATTCACATGGCTCGTATTGCAGGTGTAGACTTACCAAGAGACAAACGTGTAGAGATTGGGTTGACCTATATCTACGGGATTGGCAGAACAAGTGCTAATCGCATTTTAAACGAAGCAGGGGTAAGCCTTGACATTCGTTGCAGAGACTTGACTGACGAAGATGTTAAGAAGATCAGTAAAGTAATCGATGAAACCCAGCAGGTAGAAGGTGATCTTCGCCGGGAAATCGCTCTGAATATCAAGAGATTACAGGAAATCGGATGTTATAGAGGAATCCGTCATAGAAAGGGACTTCCTGTTCGTGGTCAGAAGACTAAGACCAATGCAAGAACAAGAAAAGGACCAAAGAGAACTGTAGCGAATAAGAAAAAGTAAATCTAGAGCACTTAGCGAATGCAAGCTGATAAGCGCAGCATGAGGTTAGTGCGAAGATTGTCCGAGCGAACTTAATGAGCATGAGCCGCAGGCGAAATGCGAATTTAGTAATTCGGACTTGTGAAGGTAAGAAAATAAGAATAAGAAATTAAAGAAAGTAGGTTAGTTTAATGGCTAAAAAAGTTACGAAAAAAGTGACAAAAAAACGTGTCAAGAAAAACGTTGAACGCGGACAAGCGCACATTCAGGCATCTTTCAATAATACAATCGTAACATTGACTGATACCCAGGGAAATGCTCTTTCATGGGCAAGTGCAGGCGGTCTGGGATTTAGAGGTTCAAAGAAATCTACTCCTTATGCAGCTCAGATGGCAGCTGAAACAGCAGCAAAGGCAGCATTAGTACATGGTCTGAAAACAGTAGACGTTATGGTGAAAGGACCGGGTTCGGGGAGAGAGGCAGCAATTCGTGCACTTCAGGCATGCGGAATTGATGTAACCAGTATCAAAGACGTAACTCCGGTACCGCATAATGGTTGCCGTCCACCAAAACGTAGAAGAGTGTAATTAGGAGGTTATAGAGCATGGCAGTAAATCGAGTTCCGGTTCTTAAAAGATGCAGATCATTAGGTATGGATCCGGTCTATTTAGGAATTGACAAAAAATCAAAAAGACAATTAAAAAGAACAAATAGAAAAATGAGTGAATATGGTCTCCAGTTACGCGAGAAGCAGAAAGCGAAATTCATCTATGGCGTTTTAGAAAAACCATTTAGAAACTATTACAAGAAAGCAAAGCAAATGAATGGTATGACCGGTGAAAATCTGATGATCCTTCTTGAGTCAAGACTGGATAATATAGTATACCGCCTGGGATTTGCAAGAACCAGACGGGAAGCAAGACAGATTGTAGATCATAAGCATATTACCGTAAATGGAAAACAGGTAAACATTCCTTCATATTTAGTCAGTGCAGGAGATGTTATTGAAATCAAAGAAAAGCACAAAGGTTCACAGAGATATAAAAGTATCCTGGAAGTAACGGGTGGTCGTATGACTCCGGATTGGACAGAGGTTGATGCGGAGAACTTGAAAGGCACAATCAAAGAGCTTCCGCTTCGCGAAGCGATTGATGTTCCTGTAGACGAGATGTTGATCGTCGAGTTATATTCTAAGTAATCCGAAGCGGATTACCTGGAAATCGACCCTCAATCATTTAATAACCCACAAGGAGGGACCCTTATAGTGTTTGATTTTAATAAACCAAATATTGAAATTACTGAGATTTCTGAAGATAAGAAATATGGCAGATTCGTTGTGGAACCGCTGGAAAGAGGATATGGCACGACACTTGGAAATTCTCTGAGAAGGATCATGTTATCTTCTCTGCCGGGAACAGCCATCAGTCAGGTGAAGATTGACGGTGTTCTGCATGAATTCAGTTCTATTCCAGGTGTGAAGGAAGACGTGACTGAAATCATCATGAATCTGAAATCTTTGGCTATTAAGAACACATCAGAGACCGACGAAGCAAAGACAGCGTACATTGAATTTGAAGGAGAAGGCGTCGTTACGGCAGCGGATATCCAGGTCGATCCTGATATTGAGATCATCAATCAGGACATTGTGATCGCAACCCTCAATGGAGGCGCGGACAGTAAGCTTTACATGGAACTCACCATCACCAATGGCAGAGGCTATGTAAGTGCCGATAAGAACAAGAATGATGAACTGCCAATCGGTGTAATTCCGATAGATTCTATTTATACACCGGTAGAGCGGGTGAAATTGAATGTCGAGAATACCCGTGTGGGACAGATTACTGATTTTGATAAATTGACTCTGGATGTTTATACCAATGGAACCCTGGTTCCTGATGAAGCGATCAGTTTAGCGGCAAAGGTACTTAATGAGCATCTGCGTCTGTTTATTGATTTATCTGAGGTAGCTCAGGCAGCGGAAGTTATGATTGAGAAAGAAGATGATGAAAAGGAAAAAGTGCTGGAAATGAGCATTGATGAACTGGAATTGTCTGTACGTTCATATAACTGTCTGAAACGAGCAGGAATCAATACTGTAGAAGAACTGACAAACAGAACTCCGGAAGATATGATGAAGGTGCGTAACCTTGGTCGTAAATCATTGGAAGAAGTGTTGGCGAAACTTAAAGAACTTGGCCTGGAATTGAGCCAGGGAGAAGAGTAAATATAAAGTCTGGCTAGTAAGACTAAAAAGCATAACCAGAGCACCTGGTCAGTAAGTCCGAAGTGCATGGGCAGGCGTCATATAATGGAGGATTAAGAAATGGCAAAGTATAGAAAGCTTGGAAGAACATCGAGTCAAAGGAAAGCATTATTAAGAAACCAGGTAACGGCATTGCTTAATAACGGCAAGATCAGAACTACCGAAGCAAAGGCAAAAGAAATCCGTAAAATAGCGGAAGGCTTGATTGCAATGGCAGTGAAAGAGAAAGATAACTATGAAGAAATTACCGTTAAAGCAAAAGTTGCCCGTAAAGACAAAGACGGCAAAAGAGTGAAGGAAGTTGTAGACGGAAAGAAAGTAACTGTTTATGATGAAGTTGATAAGAAGATCAAAAAGGATAATTCGTCAAGACTTCACGCAAGACGTCAGATGCTCAAAGTGCTTTACCCGGTCAAAGAAGTACCAGCAGCAGCTGCAGGCAGAAAGAAGAATACCAAAGAAGTTGACATGGTAGAAAAATTGTTTGCCGAAATCGCACCGAAGTATGTAGACCGCAACGGTGGTTATACAAGAATTGTAAAAATTGGCCAGCGTAAAGGTGATGCTGCGATGGAAGTGTTAATTGAATTAGTGTAGGTTATAATAAAAAGGGGGACGTTGCACCAACAGGCGCTTCCGTCTCCCTTTCTCTGGTCCTCCCGGTTTTTCGGGCTTCCGATCCAGTTAGCGGCGTACGGGCTGGGACGCTTGGCCTTTGTTTCTAGGCAAAAAAATCATAGATATTTAAGAACCGAGCATATTTACCCCAAATTCTGATGAATTTGCGGTTCAGATGCTCTTGCCGGCGGCGCGGGAAGCCAATGTCATTAAGTTAAGTTTTTATTCTGTATTCAAATAGCTATTTATACGGACAGTAGGATTGTATTTTTTCAATCTTACTGTCTTTTTTCTCACTACGAAAAGACAGATTGTCATCTGCC
>Ga0153940_1000190_pt1 | contig 36524 bp, 28 predicted proteins | sample TSNJ024MetaG_FD_104736 | JGI IMG/M metagenome (GOLD analysis project Ga0153940, IMG submission 104736) | Attine ant fungus gardens microbial communities from New Jersey, USA - TSNJ024 MetaG | ecosystem: Host-associated > Fungi > Mycelium > Unclassified | place: USA: New Jersey, Brendan T. Byrne... | reverse complement strand
GCATTATCACTGTCATTCTGAGCGTAAGCGAAGAATCTCACCTCTGGAATTTCGTAAACTTTTAGTGTATAAGATTCTTCGCTGCGCTCAGAATGACACTTGGCAAATATTGGTTTCCGAACCCACTCTCTAAAATCCTATAATGTGTACTCCTCATCAACAGCCAGGACCAGTGGATTTAAAGGCGGATTTTTGCCAAGGCATGCTTTGACAAATGTCCGTGGGTCACCGCCGTGTTCCATAAACATCCAGTAATGACATGGAATCACAAGCCTCGCTTCCAGCATGGAGGCAATGTCCGCAGCCTGATCGGAATCCGGATTGCCATACTGACCGTTGATCGCCACAAGTATCACGTCAAATCCCTTTTCACCCATCGTCAACTCCTGATAATTCTCACGCCAGGTACCATCTCCGGCAAAAAAAATCCGTTTTCCTCCCATATTGAAGATAACACCAATGGCATCCGGGGTATTTGCTCCATGGTCTGCCGTCACAGCCTGCAGGGAAAAGATTTCTTCTTTAAATTTCATACCCCGGTCAAGCCGGATAAAACGGCTTGTATCAAGTCCCATATTTCCGGCAGATTTTATGACAGAGGAGGGACCTATGATCTTCATTCTTTTGTTCTTTTCCAGCATCTGAGGCACAGAAATCACATCAAAATGATCACCATGGTCATGAGTGCTGATCAGATAGTCAAGGTCTAGCGCTTCCGCTTTACAAGGTGCCGGAGTCAGTCGTTTAAACGAGCCGTCTTCTTCATGGCAGGCATCCGACAGATAAATATCGATTCCAATCCGCAGTTCGCCGAGGGTGATCAGAAATCCAGCTCCGCCAGTCCAGGTAAGCTTAATTTGTTCCTCATTGGATTTCTTATAAACATGCATTACTTAAGCCCTCCGTTTTTCCCTGTTCGTTACACGGTGGCCGGAAATGTCCGACCACCGAAGAAAAGAGCTGATAATTATGACTGTTAATTATTTTCAATTGCCTCCATAACAATATCGTTGACAGCTCTCCATGCATCATAGTTATCCATATTCACAATATCATTGGATGTGATTTCAACATAATCCAGAGAGTCAAGCTGACCGTCGAGAAGGTAGTCAACCGCCTGATAAACAGCTGTGTAACCCGCGGAGTAAACGCCCTGCTCCAGAAGGCATACGTTTGTACCCTCTTCCAGACAGTCAAGATGTGTACTTGTAGCATCGATACCGGCAACAAACATATCATTCGTCACACCAAATTCTTTGAATACCGTTGCTGCAGAAACACCTGCTTCACCGGTATACGCGAGCCAGATATTCCATGACGGGTCTGCCTGATAAGAATTGGAAATTGCTTCAATCTGAGTTGCACTGTCGGTAGTAACAATAATCGTCTTCGCATCTACACCCTTCTCATCACAGATCTTTGTCGTTGCATCCACAATAATAGTCTCAATATCGGTACTGCCCTGAGACATGATCACAACCTTCGGCTCCACACCCTTCTCATTGGCATAGTTGATCATGTATTCCGTAATTTTTGTACACTGCTGTACCGTATCGTTTACACACCAGGCGGCAATCATATCATCATATTCTTCCAGATGGTCGCCCCACCATGCGAACATCGGTACATCCTTGGAAGCAGCATACTCCCACGCACTCTTAATGGAAGATGCATTGTACCCCGGTGTCATAATTGCATCGTAACCCTCGTTCACACCCTGTTCCAGAATACCATTCAGCTCAGCTGCATCCGTAACAGTACCTGATCCTGCTTTAAAATCGATCACCGTATCAATACCGTATTTTTCTTTAATTTCCTGGGCAGCGTAAAGTGCGCCCTGATAAAAGGTGACATGGAACTCACCGAAGTTATCCTGTGCCGAAAGAATTTTAAATGATTTTCCGTCACCCTTGGCATCACCAAGATTCTTCAGTCCCTCCAGTGGATTTTTGGAAACTGCCGGATCAGATGAGGAGTCGTCAGTCTTCCCATCGTCAGTTGCCGCAGTATCATCAGCTGCTGCAGTTTCATCAGTTGCTGCTTCGTTCTCCTTGTTTTCTTCGTCAGCCGTGGCCTCAGCGGATGACTTTTGGCCGGATGAATCACCACAGCCTGTGATCAACATCGATGTAATCACTAATACACTGATCATTGCTAAAAATCTTTTCTTCATACTTCTTCCTCCTACTTTGTCTTTAAAGGTTTTATATTTATACCGGCTGCATGAAGACTGCCGCCGGTACAGTTCCCTATGCCTTTTTCTGTTACCGAACCTGAGTCATGGTCACCCTGGTACGCCAATAATCAAAGACAATCGCAAAAATCATGCTGATGCCCATTCCCACATACTGCCAGTCACCGGCAAGTCCCACCATAATCAACACATTCAGCAGGATACGCATATAAATAATTCCCAGCATTGCACCTATTATGGAACCACGTCCACCGTAGTTACTGGTACCGCCGATCATGGCCGCTATCATCAGCTGCATATCCCACTCACCACCGGTTCCGCTGGTCGCCTGTCCCGTTCTGGCTGAGAACAGCACTGCCGTCAACGCTGCAAGCATAGACGTAAGGATATGCGCCGTCCTGCGGATATTTTTCACCTTCATCCCGCAAAGCTCGGCCGTTTTGTCATTGGTACCGATCATCAGCAGCTGATGGCCGGACACCGTCTTGGTAAGAAAGAAATGACCGATAATGCCAACCGCCAGAAATGCCAGCATCTCCACGGTGATAAAGTCAAAAAGTTTCCAGGCACCAATATTTTGGAACCATTTTGGAAAACCAGTGACAGATACCCCCTCAACCAGCTGAGTGGCAATACCCAGCAGCACAAACTGCATACTCAGAGTCACAAGGAATGAAGGAATGCCCACATCAACAATCAAAAATCCGTTGATAAACCCGATCAGTGCTCCGAATAGTATGATGATGACAAAGGCCGCCGGTACCGGAATATTCATTTTACAGCACATGATGGCAAAAATAACAGAGCTTGATGCCACCACCTGACCGACCGAAAGATCCATACTTTTTGTCATCAGCAAAAATGCTACGGGTATGGCTACAATTCCCATAAAGCTTGATGTCCTTAAAATCGCCCACCAATTTGCCTTGTTCATAAAGTTAGGATTGATCACAATCCCGATTATCAGTAATACAACAATCGGCACGACGGCACTCATCTCTTTAAAGTTAAGCAGCCTATACGCAAGAGAATCTCTGTTTAAAGCTTTGTTTTTTGCTTTTCCTGACATATTTTTTATTCCCTCCTACTGTACCGCATATTGCATGATCGTTTCTTCCGAAGCCTCGTCACGGCTCATCTCTCCCTTGATCGTTCCCTCTGCGATAACCAGAAACCGGTCACAGATATTCAAAAGCTCCGGAAGTTCCGAAGATATCACGATGATGGAGATACCTGCATCAGCCAGATTGTAGATCAGATGGTAGATCTGATTCTTCGTACCCACATCAACACCACGGGTCGGCTCATCCAACAGAAGAATATTCGGTTGTGCCAAAAGTGATCTTCCAAGAACCACTTTCTGCTGATTTCCTCCGGAAAGAGAGGTAACACGGCTTTCAACACTTTCTGCTCTGATCTGCAGTTCCCCCATCATTTTGTTTGAAGCCGCCGCTGCTTTTTGTTTAGACAGAAACATTCCCTGCCTTAACCGCGGCAGGATGGAAGCAGTCAGGTTATTTTTCACCGTTTTGTCCTGCAGGAACAGCCCGCTTTCATGCCGGTCTTCCGTAAGCAGAGAGATACCGTTACTCATAGCATCCCTTACATTGTTGATAGCAACCTCTTTTCCATCGATAAAAAACTTTCCGGAGGTGCACTTTAACGATCCATAAATTCCGTTGCAGATCTCACTTCTCCCGGCACCTACCATTCCGGCAAAACCGAGGATTTCCCCCGTTTTCAGCATGAAAGATACATTATCCACCACATTTCTGCCTTTTACCCGCTTATGGGGAATGGTAAGATTCTCAACTCTTAATTTTTCAGCTCCGATTTTTGGCGTATGCTTCGGATAGACAGCACCGATATCCCGGCCAACCATCATCGAGATGATCTTACCAAGGTCAAAGTCCTCTCTGGATACGGTATCGATACTTTTTCCATCACGGATTACGGTACACCTATCTGCCAGCGCAAAAATTTCATCCATTTTATGACTGATGTACAGGAATGTAATGCCGTCCTTTTGAAGCTTTCGTACCACTTCCATCATATTGTTTACTTCTATCTTAGTGATGGAGGATGTAGGCTCATCTAAAATGATGATTCCGGCATCTTCTCTCACCGCCTTGGCAAACATCACCAGCTGCTGCTGACTCGTATTTAATTTTCCCATCAATGTTCGCGGGTCAATATCCAGTCCAATAGACTGAAACACCTTTTCACATTCCTTATGCATGGCTTTGTAATCCACAAGCCCGATTCTGTTGTACAACATCTTGGAAGAGAAAATATTCTCCGAAACTGTCAGTGTACTCAGGCAGTTGATTTCCTGGTATACCATAGCGATACCGGTCTTCTGTGAATCTGCAGTGTTGGCCGAACGCAGCAACTGTCCATCTACATATATTTCACCTTCATATGTACCGTATGGGTAATAACCGTGGAGAACCTTCATCAGAGTTGACTTCCCTGCCCCGTTTTCTCCGCATATGGCATGTATCTCCCCGCGCTTCACAGAAATGTTCATATTCTCAAGGGCCGTGAAATTACCAAACCGTTTGGTAATATTTTTCATTTCCAGAATGTAATCTTCTTTCATATGACCGCCTCCCCACTTACATCTTTTTCTTTTCTTTCACAGTATCGATCAGGATCACCAACAGCAGGATGGCTCCCAGCACCGTATTTTGATACCCCGGGGCAACACCAAGAGAACGCAGTGAAAACTGAACAATAGTCATCACCGCAGTACCAATCAAAGACCCTACGATTGTTCCTTTGCCGCCATAAACACTACATCCGCCGATTACCGTTCCGGCATTTACGTAAAACTCATATTTTGCACCGGTACTTGGCGGAATGGAACCGTACGTCAGTATAAAGCAGACAGCGCAGAGTCCGGCAATAAAGCCAAGACAGGCAAACAAGATCACTTTTATCTTCGTTTCACTGACACCAACCTCTCTGGCAACTTCCAGATTGTTTCCGATAATATAGGTGGACCGCCCGAATTTTGTATATTTTAAAACAATATGTCCGATGATTGCCAGAACAATCAGCACCCAGATAGATGTAGGTAATCCCAATACCGAACTTGGGACGCCGGACGCCTTTACGGCATTTCCACATTCAACGGATGCCTGTTTTGACAATACCCAGAATAATCCTCTATATACGTAACAGGTTCCGAGCGTGGCCATAAACGCTTGAATCTTCAGCACACCATGGAGAAAACCGTTGATCAGACCCAGAAAAGCACCCACCGCCACCGCCACCAGTGCACCAACCCAGAAAGACATTCCAAAGTCACGCATCAAGATTGCTGCGATACAGCCTGATAAGGCTACCGTGTTTCCAAGAGACATATCGAATGCCAGCGACACCATCAAAAATGTCAGCATGACACCGCAAATTCCGTAGAAGGAATATTGTTTCAATATGGAAACAAAGTTTCCTACCTTTAAAAAATCAGGATTCAAAACAGAAGTGACTACAACTAGCACGACCATCACATACACCGTGATCATCTCTGACCGAAGCAAAAATTCCTTCGCTGCATCCGGTGACCTCCTGTGGACAGTTTTACGATCTGCTCCACTCATAGATCATGCCCTCCTTTCATTTGTTTCCGAACCGTATAACCGCTTACATTGCATTTGTCTGCCACTGATAACGGCTGACCGGCATAATCAGGATTCAAAATGTCTCTCGGTATCCTTCCCTCAAACAAATCGATGATATTTGCCAGCGCCCTTCCTCCGGTCACTAATTCTGACTGATCATTCCATCCGGCATTATGTGGAATCAACACCACATTATCCATTTTCAGAAGCGGACTGTCCTGCGGTATCGGTTCTCTTTCAAAAACATCAAGTCCGGCTCCGCAAATCACACGATTTTCCAGGGCCCAGATCAGATCTTTCTCATTTACGATCTCACCACGGCTGGTATTGATCAAAAAAGCGGTAGACTTCATCATTTTGAACAGACGCTTATTCCACAACCCAACGGTTTCAGGTGTCTTCGGTGTGTGCAGACTGACAAAATCAGATTCTGCTGCAATCTGTTCAATCGTGGCTTGTTCTACGCCCAACTGACTTGCTGCTTCGCTGTCAAAACAAATATCATACGCCTGAATACGGCAATGAAAGCCTGAGAGATATTCAGCCAGTTTCTTTGCAATTCCACCGAATCCGACCAGTCCGACAGTTTTTCCATCGAGACTGCCGCTCGCCGGTCCTACAAACCATCCATCCATCCGCAGCTTTCTGTCACAGAAAGCGACATCTCGGGCTGTCGATAAGATCAGGGCCATCGCCAGCTCCGCTACCGGCATGGACATCGTTCCTGTCGTGTTCGTAACCGCGATTCCTAATTCGCTTGCAGCTTCCAAATCCACTTTGTCAAACCCTACTCCGAATCTGGCAATGATTTTCAGAGTTCCGGCTTTCGCTAATTCTGTAAGAACGAGTCGGTTATATCCATCTCCTCCGGCAATGACTGCATCACAGTCTTTTAGCTTTTCGATAACCTCTTCGTCCGTGGAAAGATGATCATAAAAAACCGGATCAAATCCCTGATCACGAATCAATTGCTGAAGCCTCAACATCTCGTAACCATCTCTCGCTTCGATGGTCATTGCAACTTTACGATTCATACTTCTCCTCCTTCTTTCTATAAATCGTCTTCCTAATTCAAATAATATCCCTCATTTGCTCGTACGTCAACATTAAATCGATTTAATTAATTATTTTGTATGCTTTACCATATTTTATTATCTTTTTTTTGTTAAATTACACAACGATTTTTCTCATTTTAAAGATGCAGAAACCATATATTTCCTTTTGTTTGGAAATAAATAGATATTTTTGAGGTATTTTAATAAAATTAAATCGTTTTTCTTTGTAGCAAAAGAAACGACAAACCGTCAACGGTTTGTCGTTTCTTCTTGCGATCACTGTTTTATCGGATATGCTCCTGCCCAAAATATTCTCTTTTCGGCATTCAGGATTCTTTGACTCTTCTGGTACTCTCACGTACAACAAAAAGCGGTTCGACCATAATATCACTTGCATGCTCAACATGACCGTCTGCGTTTTCTTTCTCTTCAATGGCGTCAATCAACATCTTTGCCGCAAGTACACCCATATCTTTCATCCGACCGTCAACCGTGGTCAGCCTGGGATATATGTGTTCGGAAAGAATGGTGTTGTCATATCCAACCACTGAAATATCCTCAGGTATCCGAAGTCCTTTGTCCCAGATGGCACTTATGGCACCGAACGCAATCGTGTCGTTAAATGCGAACACAGCAGTGGGTGGATCCTCAAGCTCCAGCAGACGCATCATCGCCTCATAGCCACTTTTCTCTGTCTGCTCCGACTCCTGCATATATTCCACCCGATAGGGAATCCCATTCTCATACAGTCCCTTTCTATATCCTTCAAATCGCTTCAGGCCTGAGCGTGAAAACAACTGTCCTGAAATATGAGCTATTTTTCGATGTCCCAGTCCAATCAGATGCTCCATCGCCATGGAAACGCCGGCTAATTCATCCGACAGCACTCCCAGCACGCCAAATTCGCTGGAACTTCTGCGCAGCATAAGCATCGGAATACTAGAATATTTCAGCTGCTGCAAAGTCTCTTCTTCTATGTAGGAGGATCCCAGAATCGCACCATCCATGCCATATTCATAGATGTTTTGGATATATTCGCTGCCCTTTTTTCTGTCTTCTTCCGTCGAAAAAACAGATATAATATAACCTCTTTCCTCTGCAACCCGGACAATTCCTTCCAGTATGGCAGTAAAATAAAGGTCACTGAACTTTGATATCAGCACAGCGATCATCTTTGACTTTTTTGTGCGCAGCATTTTTGCCATCCTGTTGGGGCGATAATTCAGCTTTGCCGCCGCTTCCCATACTCGTTCTCTCGTCTCATCACGGACTTTTAACGTCAAATCATTGTTGAGCACCCGTGAAACAACCGATGAGGTCACATCAGCTTCCCGGGCAACATCTTTTATCGTTACTTTAGCTTTCGGCATATATCAGCTTCCTTCATACAATTTTCTGATTGATCTATTCAGATCATCCAGAACAACAAGATTCCCGTTTATTTCCTTTTATTCATCTTCCTTATAAACTCGTAACCGCTTCGCCGCCAGATGATACACATCCTTTCGCTCATGCAATAATGAAGGAACCCTTTTTCTCACTTCTGCCAGATACCCAAGATCAATCTCCGCGACAACATACCCCGGACTGCTTCCTGCGTCCGCCAGAATCTCTCCCCATGGACTGATCACCATAGAATGCCCATACGATGTAAACGCTTCCTTCTCCCCACATTGATCACAGGCAATTACATAACAAGAATTCTCAATCGCCCGCGCCCGAAGCAACGCCTCCCAATGCGCCATCCCTGTTGTATCAGTAAAATTCGCCGGCAAAACCAACACCTGGGCCCCATGATCCGCCATCACCCGAAACAGCTCCGGAAAACGAAGATCATAACAGATTGCCATACCAAACACCGCCAGCCTGGTCTGCACTAAAGCAATTTCATCGCCGGGACAAATATTTTTCGATTCCCTTTGCGACACCCCATCTCCAATATCAACATCAAACATATGAAGCTTGCTATATTCCCCCAAAAGACTACCATCCGGCAGATAGAACAAACTAGTATTATAAGGATTCCCCCCGGGATTCATCCTGGTTATACTGCCACCATGAAGATAAATACCATACTTCTTTGCTTCCCTGGAAAAAAACTCACTAATCGACCCCGGCACTTCTTTCGCATGCTCCTTTAACTCTTTCCCAATATAATCTGCCGTTTCCGGAAGAACTGCCAACTGAATCCCTTCCGCAGCCGCCTCCGCCAGATACTTCTGTATCTGAGTAAGATTTTCACCCTCATCAGCCCGAGAATCCAATTGTATCAGAGCCGTTTTAAACTTATTATTTCTCATACACAGATACCTCTCTTTTGGTAAATCCCTGTTACTGTTCAAGCCTATGGGCCGCAAACAGTAACAAATCCCTTCCCCTCTTTTTTAGAAGCAAAAAACGGTTACACTAAGCGGTGGTAATTTATAACCAATGGAATACTTCTGATTATCCCACGGCTTAGCAGCCGCCTGATATTCAGTTTTCACAATCGGATATCCACCACCATAATCCGGATCTGCACTGTTCAAAAGCAGTTTGTATTTCTTCTTCTTAGGCACACCAACCCGATAATCTTTTCTTTCAATTGGTGTGTAATTACATACAAAGAGCAGGTTATTCCTACCTGTCGGGGATATCCTGACAAAGCTGAAGATGCTTCTTTCTCCATCATCTGCATTAATCCACTGAAATCCTTCCGGATCTTTGTCCCTCGCATATGCAGCCGGATATTTTTTATAAATCTGTAAAAGCTTACTGACAAAATCCTTCAGCTGTCGATGTTTGTCTTCACCCAGCAAAAACCAATCAATTTCCCGCTCTTCGCTCCATTCCTGCAGTTGACCAAATTCCTGTCCCATAAACAACAGTTTTTTCCCGGGGTGGCCAAACATAAAGCCATATCCGGTCTTTAAGTTCTCAAACTTACTGTGAATTAATCCCGGCATTTTATTGATCATCGAGCACTTCAGATGAACCACTTCATCATGAGACAGCACCAGCACATAATTCTCGCTGTAGGCATAGGTCATGGAAAAGGTCATTTTATGATGGTTGTATTTTCTGAAGTAAGGATCCAGCTTCATATATTCCAGGAAGTCATGCATCCATCCCATATTCCATTTTAGAGAAAAGCCTAATCCGCCATCCTCCACCTGCCCGGTTACCTTGGGCCATGCGGTCGACTCTTCAGCAATCATAACCGCACCTTTATTCCGCCCCTGAACCACCGTATTGAGATGCTTAAAGAACTCAATTGCTTCCAGATTCTCATTGCCGCCTAATTTGTTAGCAATCCACTGACCATACTCTTTTCCATAGTCCAGATACAGCATCGATGCTACTGCATCTACGCGAAGCCCGTCCACATGGAACTCCTCCACCCAGTACAAGGCATTACCGATTAAGAAGTTCTTCACTTCACTCTTTCCATAATTAAAGATCTTGGTTCCCCAGTCCGGGTGCTCGCCCTGCTTTGGGTCAGCATGTTCATATATAGCTCTTCCATCAAATTCGGCCAGTCCATGGGCATCCTTAGGAAAATGCGCCGGCACCCAGTCTAAGATGACGCCAATCTTATTCTTATGCAGATAATTGATCAGATAGCGGAAATCATCCGGCGTTCCATACCGGGAAGTCGGTGCATAATATCCTGTCACCTGATACCCCCAGGAACCGTCAAAAGGATGCTCTGCAATTCCCATCAGTTCTACATGGGTATAACCCATTTCTTTTACATATTCAACCAGACTCTTGGCAAATTCTTTATAATTATAAAAGCCTTCTTTATTCTCTTCACTGTAAGGATGGCGCATCCATGAGCCAGGATGAACCTCATATACCGACATCGCCGACCCCGCGGGCGTAAACTCCTCCCGTTTCGCAAGCCATGTTTCATCAGTCCATTTAAACTGAGAAATCGGGGCTATCCGGGATGCCGTTCCCGGACGGACCTCAGCCCAGCCGGCATAAGGATCTGCTTTATATAATCCTTCTCCCTTTTTAGTGATAATATAAAACTTATATAGATCACCCGGTCTTGCTTCCGGTACAAAGGCTTCATATACACCTATCGGTCCAACCTTTTTCATTGGATTCGCATCTTCTACCCATTCATTAAATTCCCCGATTACCGATACTGACTGCGCATTGGGCGCCCATACTGCAAAGCAGACACCCTCCTTTCGTCCTTTTTTACCCGGATGAGCACCTAACTTTTGATATATTTCGTAATGCGTTCCCTGCCCAAACAAATGTTGATCCAATTCCCCAAAGTGCATTTCCTTCATATCTATTCTCCTTTTGCCGTCGCCACCAGAATCTTACAGCCATTAACTCCTAAGTCTATCCTGATCTGCCCGGACTGTTCGGTATATATTTCTTTTGTCACTGCATCCTGATAGCGCTTTCCTTGTATAGGAACCGGAACATAGATGGATGCATCCTGTTCATCATTACTGACCGCTGCGATCACTGCTTCTTGATCTGTCATTCTGGCAAATGCATATTGCCGATTGGTCAGATACAACTCCCGGTACTTTCCATAGATAGCTACAGGATTCGCTTTACGAATCCGGCCCAGGGTCTGAATCCATGCCATTAAGTCCGGATGTGGATTATCTGCCAGTACTTCTTTAAGATTAACAGCCGGCCTCATCAAGTTATCATTTGGCCCTTCCTTTTTGCCCTTAATTCCCCATTCCGAGCCGTAATAAATGGAGGGGCTTCCGGGAAGCATATACATCAGTGTATAAACCGGAAATGTGTGTCCAAATACATGCAGCTTACTTGCCAGACGGTCTACATCATGATTATCTACAAAAGAATATAATTTCATTCCCCGGTAGATTCCCCCGTTTTCATCAAACTGCCTGCGGATGGTATGGGCAATTTCAAAGTAATTATGGTCATTATGCCCGGAATACAACCCTTTGTGCAATTCATAGTTTGTCACACTGTGCAGCATATGATACCCATCACCTATGTATCTTGCGTAATCACCATGGATCACCTCACCCATCAGCCAAAAGTCTTCCTTCCACGAGTCTCCTCTGCGGCGCATCTCTTCCATAAAAGAAAAATCCAGGCAGTCCGCACAGTCTAAACGTATGCCGTCAATATCAAACGCTTCTATCCAAAAATGAATCACATCCAGCAGATACTCTCTTACCTCCGGTTCATACAAATTCAAATTCACCAATTCAAAGCAATTTCGCCATGCTTCATAGGAAAAACCATCATTATAAGGATTATTCCCGTCAAACCAGATTCCTTTGTACCACTTACAGTAGGGCGAATCTTGCCGGTTTCTCTGAATATCCTGAAAAGCAAAAAACTCTCTTCCGGTGTGATTAAATACTCCATCCACCACCACCTTGATTCCAAGTTCATGAGCCTTTACCACAAATTCCTTAAAATCCCGGTTATCTCCCAAACGGCGGTCAACCAGCTTATAATCATTTGTATCATACCCATGGCTGCCTGATTCAAAAAGGGGGCCGATATAAACCGCATTCCCCCCAATCCCGGCAATATGCTCCAGCCATTCATTCAACTCCTGAAAACGGTGAGTTACCCCTTCTTCCGTATTCTGCCGTGGTGCACCCGACATTCCAATCGGATACATATGATAAAACACTGCTTCTTCATACCACTTTCCCATAATAACTATCTACCTCCTGTTTTATCAGATGACTAACCAGTTCTAATACCCTAGTACACTAGTTTCACTTTATGAAAATATGCCATACATAAACTGATGTACGATTCTATAGGTCTGCTCATTAGATATGGCGGTTACTTCATCGTCTCCTAAATCCTGGTTCATCAGCATCAGATGATGGTCTAAAATCCCAATAAATCCAATGGCAAAGTCCTTCTGCCGGCCGTTCATATTCCCCAGTTGATCTGACGCCTGATCAAACACTCCAACAACCTTTTTACAAAACCGCTGAACCAAAGGATACACTGCCTTAAACCCTTCACTCTCTCTGCCGGAATAAAATAAGGCAAGCATCAAAAGATAGAATTTCCTATTATGAAATCCAAAATCAAAAAATGCCTGCGCAATCTCATACAGCATTTCCGGCACCTGCCTTTTTTGCTGTATCACCTGATCGATCTGTTCTTCTAATATTGTATAATAAACGGCCAGTACCTGTTCCAAAAGACCTTTCTTACTGCCAAAATAGTAATACAATGTAGGTTTGGTAATCCCGGCTGCATCAACGATTTCCTGAACACCTGCTCCATCATATCCCTTCGCATAGAACAGATCCAATGCACATCTTAAGATGGTTGCTTTATTATCCATAGTACGCTCCTTTTGGTTATTATACCAATCGGTATACGATGTGTCAACCGGCATCTGACATCACCGGTGTACACTTGTTACTATTTGATCCTACAGCTTCATCGCAAAACTTCATCAATATCAACTCCTTTAAAGTATAGCTGAAAAGGCTGCTATGATTTTATGCCTGTGTATTCTGCCATCAATGCTTTACGGTCTATTTTACCATTACTGGTGATAGGCATTGCATCAACATTCTTGAAAACATTCGGAATCATATAGGTGGGAAGATCCGTGCCGATGGCTTGAATAATTTCTTTTCTATCAATGTCACCTTCATAGAAAGCAATGATTTTCTTTCTTTTTTCATCAAAGATACAGCAGAGGCGGTTGATTTGCGCTACTTTTTCCAGAGCTGCTTCAATCTCGCCCAGTTCAATACGGTGTCCCATGTGCTTGATTTGAAAGTCCTTTCGGGAAGCGAAGCATAAAAGTCCTTCTTCATTGTAGTATGCCAGGTCACCAGTGCGGTAAATTGATTCCAAATAATGTTTGTTTAGGGGATTCTGAACAAATGCTTTTTGAGTCTGTTCCGGATTATTATAATAGCCCAGTGCCAGAGCGGTACCTGAAACACATAGTTCACCCAGAGAGCCCGTAGTTTCCACTAATTTGTTCTCTTCATCCAGCAGGAAGACTTTTTCATTCGGGAAAGGCACACCGATTGGAATAATTTCACCCGGTCCAAATTCTTTATCAATTTTGTAGTACGTACAATTACATGTAATTTCAGTTGGACCATAGAGATTAACATAAGATGCGTCAGGCAAGTATTTACGCCATTCATTTAAATGTTTGACAGGCATTAATTCGCCGCTGAACAATACTTTATTGACTGATTCCGGCACTTTATATTTGAAGCCTTTCAGTGTCGTGATGATACACAATGCAGACACAGCCCAGATTAATGTAGTTATTCTTTTTTCGCAAAGCAAGTCTAAAAGACGTGCCGGCATGGAGAACAACTGCTTGGGAATAATCTGCATGGTTGCTCCTGTTTTCAAGGTAGCGTAGATATCTTTAACAGAAACGTCAAAATCAAAAGGTGCCTGATTGCCGATGATATCTTCAGAAGTGATCTCAAATAAATCAGTAAAATAATTCATAAAATCAATTACCGAACGATGGCTGACAACAACACCTTTGGGTATACCTGTAGAACCGGAAGTAAAAATGCCATAGAGTGGATCAACATCCCGAGACTGCCTCCGGATACTTTCCAGTAAAGCCTCATCCGGTGATTGTTTTATAGCATCATCATAGTAGAGAACTTGTCCTTCAAAATGAAGTCCTTCTAATTTCTCATCATAAGTACGGTCGGCCAGCAGTACCTGGGCATCCAACGTTTCGATAATCTGCTTTAAACGGGCAGCCGGCTGATGCGGATCCAGCAGGATATAAAAACAACCGGCATAGACAACCCCCATAAAACAGGTAATGGCGGCTACACTTTTATCCATAAATACAGGAATCGGTGAACCTAAAATAGCTGCGCCAGCCACAGCACTCCCGACACTTCGTGCCTGTTGCTGCAGCTCCTCATAAGTACAACTGGCAGAAGTATCTTCAAAAGCCTTTTTGCTGCCGTATCGTAATGCTGAATTTTCCAGATATTCTAATACATTCTTCATGATATTGCCCTCTCCATATTCCTGCACACATAAGCATGCAGGTGTTTCCTTATTAGAATTTACACATAATATCTTATTTTAGGAGGTTTAGTTGTATTCGTCAACCGTTTCACAAATTCTTTAAGAAATGCACTCAGGGTGAATTAGAATTTGTGTTAACGAAAAAGTAAGTCGCATCTCGATTACTGTTCACACCCAGTATCCCGCGAGATATTTTTTGTGAGTGAAGCAAAGCGGAAGTCACAGAAAATTCGAGGATTGTCGGCGCGAAATTATGCAGAATGCATAATTTCTGTGCATCGCGAAGCGTGTTGCTGGTCACGAAGTGAACAGTAACGCATCTCGCTATAACAATACATTACCAGGATAGTTATTCTCGACTTTCTGCCCCGAGTTGTATAGAATTTAGAAAAGACATTTTCAGAGGGATACGAAGCCATGCAGCCAGTAAAAGATTTCAAAGAATTTGCACTGATTTTAAATGGGTTTAAAAAAACGCATGACAAAGAAATTGAAACCAACTGTTTCTTCTTACCAAACGAGGTCAGCGCTTATACCGATCAGCAGCGACTGTTTTATATAAAACAGGATACGGCACTATTCTTTATTGTCAATGAGGAGTATTATTATCATCTTTATTATTATATCGTAAGAGGCATATGTGTTGAAAAGAATATTCCTGAAAAGTTCGAAAAACCAGTTACATTAGATTTTGTATTTCGTTTAAGCCGGATGCCGGAAGATTTGGATGGAATGCTAAAGCGCTGGCGAGATGCTGGTTTCGCAGACTATAAGCAGTATATGCGTTTGAATCGCAGTATCGCGGCAGAGGATGATAGCCATATACAGAATCCGGACGTAGAAAAAAGTTATCGCTTTGGCTATGAAGATACTTCCCTGGCTGGCAATATTCGAAAACTCTGGGAAGAGTCCCTGGATATTTACAGCACCGCTTTGCACTCGGTCGAAGGCATTGCCGAGAACCTCCAGGCGGGAAATGTGTTTTATCTGACTGACAGAGTTGGGGAATTATGTGCTTCCCTGTATGTGACAATTTCCGGGACTACTTGCATTATTCAACATGTAACTGTGGACAAGAGATATCGTGGCCAGGGTCTGGGGGCATATCTGCTGCTGAAAGTACTGGCTCAGATGAAACAGCGTGGCCTGCGCAATTCATATCTGTGGGCAGATGAGAAGAATACTTCAGCGATTCGGCTTTATGAAAAATGTGGCTATGTACATAATGCTATGATTTCTAAACAATTTATATATAAGAGAGGATAAGAATATTATGAGAGAAGAATTAATGAAAATTTTGGAAGAGTTGAGGCCGGATGTAGAGTTTGAGAAAGAAAAGAAACTGATAGATGACGGTATTCTGGATTCCTTTGATATCGTAACCCTGGTAGGTGATTTAAATGACACTTTTGACATTGATATCAATGTAGAAGATTTACAGCCGGAAAATTTCAATTGTGTGGACAATATGCTGGTATTGATTGAAAAACTTCAGGATGAAGAGTAGGGCTTAGTACAATGGCATTTGTATCGATGAAATTTCTGTTTTTCTTACTGGTTGTTTGTGGCGGCTACTTTATCATGCCGGCGAAGCTTAAATGGGTATGGCTCCTGATCTGCAGCTACACCTTTTATCTGCTGAATGATGCCCGGGCCGTAGCATTTATTATATTTACCACAGTCATCACATATATAACCGGACGTATTCTTGGCAAGATCAACAGAAATCAGAAAACATATTTAAAAGAAAACAAAACAGTTTTGTCCCGGGAAGAGAAGAAATGCTTCAAAGCAAAGAATATAACCAAGAAAAAGTGGACTCTTTTTACGGCAATTCTGGCCAATTTGGGTTTGTTAGTTTTCCTGAAATATTTCAATTTCTTTGCCGGCAATATCAATGCGGTTTTATCCAACCTCTCCCTGCAAATGGAAGTACCAATTCTGAATCTGATGCTTCCGCTGGGCATTTCTTTTTATACTTTGCAGGCGTTGGGATATTTAATTGATGTATATCGTGATAAATACGAGCCGGATAGAAATCTTGCCAAGTTCGCATTATTTTTATCTTTCTTCCCGCAGATTGTCCAGGGTCCCATTGCAAGATACAATCAATTGGCACATCAGCTGTATGAAGCACACAAATTTGAATACAAAAGGGTCGCATTTGGTGCGCAGCTTATTTTGTGGGGCTTCATGAAAAAACTTATCATTGCGGATCGGCTGGCACCATTTGTCGATGAGATATTTAATAATTACGTTAATTACCAGGGAATCACGTTATTCCTTGGTGCTTTGGCATATGGGTTTCAAGTGTATACAGACTTTTCCGGTGGAATGGATATTGCCCGTGGAGCGGCTCAGATTCTGGGAATTGACGTTGCCGTGAACTTTGAACGGCCTTACTTTGCACGTTCGATTTCAGAGTTTTGGCGAAGATGGCATATTACCCTGGGATCATGGATGAAAGACTATGTATTCTATCCATTGGCATTGTCCAAGGGATTCAATAAACTGGGGAAAAGAGCGAGAAATATATTCGGAAACTATATCGGGAAGATATTACCGACGTTTTTATCGATGTTTATTGTATTTTTATTAGTTGGTGTATGGCATGGTTCAAGCTGGAAGTATGTAGCTTATGGAATCTGGAATGGTGTGTTTATATCAGGCAGCATTCTGCTGGAACCGGTATATGAAAAAATAATAGCCAAACTGAAGATCAATACGAAGTGTTTTAGTTGGGGGTTCTTTCAGGCAATACGAACGATTTTTTTATGCAGTATTGGACGATTCTTTTCCCGGGGTGTCAGTTGTATGGCGGCGCTGCGCATGATAAAGCACACGTTTACAGTATTTAATCCATGGGTGCTGACTGATTACTCTTTTTATGAGTTAGGTATTAATGAAAGAAATATGATAGTGCTCGTCGCAATGGGTCTGGTTTTGCTGGTGGTTGGCATTATGCAGGAACGAGGCATACATATCAGAGAGAAAATCGCTGAACAAAACTTGTATTTCCGATGGCTGGTTTATCTGGGGGCATTGGCGGTGCTTTTGATTTTTGGTGTCTATGGCAATGGACTTGCATCTACAGTGTTCATTTATCAGCAGTTTTAGAGGTACTTTGATGAAGAAAAAACAGATTTTACAATTTATAATATTTATGACATTGGGGTTGGTGATGGTATGTACGCTGTTCTATCTCTTTGAAAAAAATGAGAACGACTTAGCAGCGAGGAGTTGGAATGGGTTTTATTCCGAAGAAGAAAATACCATTGACGGGATTATAGTGGGCACCAGTATGGCCACCTGGGCTTGGGTAGCACCACTGGCATGGCATGAACGGGGGGTCAGATTATATTCTCTGTCAACCGACGAGCAGCCGATGGCGGCTACAATTGGGGTGATTGAGGAAGCGCGTAAGACACAGAATCTGCAGGTGATTATCATTGATGTGCATGGGATTCGAACTTCAGCACGGTTGAGGACCGTGAATAAGATACGTAACCTTACTGATAGTATGCATTATTCTATTAACCAGATTCGAACGGTTAATAGAATTGTCAAGTATTCTAAGGATTATGAAGCGATTTATGGTGATACGATTCCAGAAGAAAAGCGTAGTAAATTGATTGAACCATCGGATTTTTCTAATTATCTGGGGTTCCTGAATTATCATGCGCGATGGGAATCGGGGTTGTCAGAAGCAGATTTTACAAAAGAGAGTACCGGTATTAAAGGGGCTTTCACATCTCGCAAAAAAATGTTTCACGCTGAAAAACTGGAGCCGCCATATATTCCAAAAGAAGCAAATTTGGAGCCGCTATTTCAAGAAGTGATCCAGGAAGTGATTGATTACGGGAAAGAGAATCAGCTGAATATGGTATTTGTTGAGTTGCCGTCCAGCCTGCCGGAAGAAGAATATATTCAGATGAATGCGGCTCTACAGATGGCGGAAGATGCCGATTTTCCAACAATTAATTTTAACAGTGATACAATTTCCAACGAGATATCGATTGATTATGCCACGGATTTATATAATAAAAATCACGTGAATTCCCGAGGTGCGGTGAAGATTACTTCTTATCTGACGAAATATGTTTGTGAGCATTATGGCTTGGGTAATGAACCAAAGAGTAAAGATAGTACCAGCTGGGATCAGTCCTGGGAGGACTATAAAGCATTTTTTGAACAGGGGTGGGAAATGCCTATTGAAAGTGTACTTTCTAATCTGCAAAAATAAATTTTTTTAGATATCCGTTAAATGTGGCGTACGCTGTGTTTGACGGATTTTTGATGTGAGAGGAGGATTATTATTAATCCTCCTCCAACCTGTTTTTTCAAACCCGCTGAACCAAAGGATAAACTGCCTTAAACCCTTCACTCTCTCTGCCGGAATAAAATAAGGCAAGCATCAAACGGTGGTGGATTGACCAAAGCAAGGGAATGGAAACACAGTTCGTACTTCTTTCTCCCACTGGCTGCAATAAAAAGGTTGTTTCGAGGCAAGTTTCTGTATTCAATCTCCGACCACTGTTATTTTTTATGTGCTTTACCGCTACCTCAGGCTTATATTTTCAAGGGTTACAGGACGAATAAATCTTGGATATCCTATTCTGCTGTTTGAACACATTTTGCTAACCAGCCTACAAACCGATTATAACCTATCACCTTCTTTAATAATTCAATCAAGATGGACAGTACCAGTGAAATCAAAAGGAGAACCGTTACAATTAAAATCGGATATTTAAAACTATATGTAAAATCATAAAACCAAACAATTCTGATGAAATTATGCACCAGAAAAATATTAGCAGAATACTTACCCAAAACAGACAATACTTGCTTTATGACTGGTATCTTAAAAAGGAATTCACACCCAAAAGCCCCCAAGACAACAGGAATTATCGCATTCCATATAGGACAGAGCGGCTCTTTTAAGGCACTCTCTCTAAAAACCATAAGAACAAAAAGTAAAATTACTTCAAACACTAATTTAATCAAATCATTAATAATGTTATTTTTATAAACTTTATAATTCACAATTTTTGTTATTGTATTTTCCGAAGCACATATAATTCCTACGCAAATACATAAAAAAAATTGCCATATATTTTTATTTTCAAATTTCAACAGTAGATTAATAATCGTCATTAACGAAAGAAACGGGAGACATCCAATTTTCTTCATGAGCAGATACAGCAACGGTGTGATTACAATCAAAACAATTGCCAGACTATAATACCAAAATGTAGCAAGAAAAGTCGGCGTTTGAAAAATCTCCGCCAATCCAAATATATCAATCAAAAAATAGCCAATATTATCAGGAAATTCCATCCCGTAGACTTTAGCAAATCTCCCCGGGTCATAAAACCATCCAAAAAGATCAACAAGAAGTATAACAAAAATAAAGCCACCAAGGAGTTTTACAATTCTCGAACTAATAAGATTCCTAATAAACACCTGGACCTTCCCATTATCTGATAATGTTTCCAAAGACATCATCTTTTTTGTAATCCCATAAGCACTGATAAACACAAAAATACACACACAAATCTTAAAAAAGAGTGCTATATAATTCAACAAATTTTCGGGAATCAAAAAAATCAGATTTTGTCCTTCATAACGTTTGGGCGACAGAAAGCAATGATGGATTATCATCATAATAATCGCCACCCCCTTAAAGCAGGTAGAATTATATATATCAAAAGCATCCTCACTTCCACCAAAAGTTCTCATCCCATTTTTAGCCGTTACAAATGTTGTCATTATTCCCTCCAATAATCCATTATTCATCACCAAATATTGTACGCTAGCCCTTTTATTCTATGCAAGAGAGGGCGTCAGGCTCTCTGGTTCACAAGAAACACTTTTTAATTAATTTTGTGTTCTATCGCATCATAGATTCTTTTACTATTTTGCTTATCAATATATTTAAAATGTTTTTCACGACATTTCTGTTCCTTTTCCCCCAACTGGAAATCTGTCTTGATGCAAACCTCCATATCCCTCAGCAATTGGCTTACATTAATACTTCTTGGACCGAAAAGTTCTGTTTCGAAATCCAGATAACTCCCTTGCCGAGCAAGATATTCTTCACTATCAAATTGAAAAAAGAGTACCGGCTTACTTTGATATAATACTTCCATGGCAACACTGGAATAATCCGTAATCAACGCACAGCACCTCATAATTAATTCATTCAATGGCTCGTCATCATAGGAAATCATTCGTACACCAGGAATATCCGCAGCGAAATACCGGGTGAATTCTCTAAACTTGGGATGCATATAAAAATTAATGGTACATTGATACTTTGTTAGTAGCTCTTTTAAATCAGGATGGTTTAATAACTCTAAATATTGCTTATAATACTCGCTGTTACGAAATTCTTCTTCATTCAATTCCATCAGCCACGAACGCCAAGTGGGCATAACTAAAATTTCTCTTTTTCCAGCAGACTTATCTTCTAACACATCCCATCTCGCACATCCGGTTATTGCAATTTCGTCATTATCATATCCATAAAATTGACGAACAAGTTCTTTCTCATATTCTGAAGCTACAACAAATATGTTCACACGATTGTTCCCATACTTACCATAGATATGCTCAACTCGTTTCAGCCCCAGTATACCATGCTGCAACATCACGACTGGCTTTCCGGCTGTTTTATACTTAATCATACTATTTTCCTGATTCCATGCAAGTGCATGACGCCGGGAATCTGTCGAAATTATTACTTTTGCCGCTAACATATATATCATGTGCTGTACACTCATAAAGTCAAGAACATATGGTTCATATTGCTTAACATTTTCATATTGTTTGGAGCGTTTATCGATAATATAATATACAGGTTGTTGGAGTTTCTGACTTCGGCAATACTCAAAAAAGTAACGGGCATTATCCTGTGCTGAAATTCCAAATTTCTCGCAAACCAACCATATGTTCTTACGCCGCAAAAGCCATCCATACAGGTGATACCTTCTGCATGCACTGCGTTCCCGCCTTTTAAAACAGGCATCATCATACTCCGTATATTCTCTATATACTACCGAAAGGCCTTTTTGCTTGGAAAAAAAGGGGGCGATATAATTTGCACCGACCTGCTTTCCATATTTCTCAGTATAGGCACGCACTCGATGCATCAGTCCCGGTATCGGATTTTTCAATCGTTTGAGAACTTGCTCTTCCTTAGTCTGTACCACTATATAATAGTCCCAATTGAGAGGGCGATTAATCTTTTGAAAATCAATATCTCCACACACATACCACAGTTTTGGTCCAACGTGAACTTTACGCATCATAAGAGACAATTCATCAGCCACTTTATTGTCTCTATTATTCAAAGTCATCTTCGTGATCTCCCCTTGCGGCACTCGCACCAAAGCTTTAACGGACAACCCGTTTTCACGTTGCTTGATTCCAATAATACGGGGAATTATCGCGGTTCTAATTCTCAATCTTCTTAGATACAATCCCCATGACTTGAGTATGCCCCAATGATATAGCAGAAATGATTTTAAACCAACCGGTTCAATCACCAGACTATTCCTTAACGGGCGGATAATTACCTCCTTTTTCCAAATAAAACACATACCCTTTCTAAATATTGCCGCTGCTCTGGGATCCGGTGCTAATCGCGCTTTATATTCCACACCATTAAAGTCCATGGCATAGTACAGTCTTTCCCGCTCTTTAACCGCTATCGGTATTTCTACCCGAAAGCGAAACTTCTGCTCACACGGTTGACAGCCTTTAACTCTTTCCTGATTCGGCACTGGCATCGTATCCACCACAAACTGCTGCCCTTGATAGACTATTTTCATAATTGCCTCACACAAAAAAGTTTTATAACTTCCCTCCATAAGCAATACACCATTATCAAAACAAATTTTGCTCAGATAAATTCGACATTTAGCCGGCTCCAAAACCAATTGTTCCGAATTCGAAAAATAGTATAACTTGTTGTCAATAATTTTTTTCTGATACAACGCTTCCATAGAACAGCCGTTATGCTTGATAAGATTCAGGTAATTCCCGACATAAACTGAAATTTTCTCTGAAAACAGTATCTCATCCTCAGAAAAATACTGCAAAATCTCGGCCACTACTGGATCAAATTTGCTTACCTGCATATCGTCAACGAATTGTGTACGCGCTCTAACCCCCATTACATACGTCGCTATGTCCTGCAAAATCTGTCTGCGAATTAATTCGGGCACTTCCGCCCCACTCTGCAGTGCAGCCAAATAGTCATTTTTGAAACTCATTACCTCTTGTTTATTCATTACAAGTTACCTCACACTATACAAAAAATGGTTGACCATTACCTTTGAACCATTAGTGTTTTACATTTTTCTTATATAATACATTCCTGTTACATATTACTTTATAATTATTGGTTTTTCAAGCTATTTCCTTCTTGAGTCAGGATAAACTTATAACTGTTATTCCTTCACTAATGAATTTTATCATGGTTGCTTCCATTTTGGAATCATAATGCTTCTATTTTGGATACAATATTAATGAGGTGATAGAAATGGAGAGAGTAAATCAGAGAATAAACAATTTGTTAGGTAAGAATATAAAGAGATTGCGAATTGAAAGAGATTTGAGAAATAAGGATATGGTTGCGCAGTTAGGAACTAGAGGTGTTGAGATTTCAACCGGGACATATAGTAAGGTGGAAATGGGTTTGAATAATCCAAGTGTAGATATGTTAATTGCTTTGACAGATATATTTAGGTGTGATTTTAATGAGTTTTTCAAAAGAAAAAGTTAAACATTGAATGTTAGGGGATATACGAAATTATAAGAGGAGGAATTATATGAAACTTTATAAAAAACTTATAGGAATTCTGATACTGTTTGTATTACTTATTGGAAATTATTGTGTAGTATATGCTGGTAACTATTCAGCAATAGCAACGATGTCAAGAAGTCAAGAAATACCGGGCTGTGTTCAGAATTTTGATGTTTTTAAATTCAGTTCTGGTACTGCATATATGATGACTAGCCGCTCAGCAAATGAGATCATACATTTGGAACTTGGGAAACTAAATAAATCTACAGGAGAGTTTGAAAAAGTTGGAAAGCGCGTAAAAACAATATCTGGTCATGAAATACCTGGTCATGGAGATAGTGTAGAAGTTTTAGAGCATGAAGGTGAATACTATTATGTTTATGTAAATGGACAGGGAAAAGAAATTAATAGTATTGGATGTTCAAAATTGAATTTAACACTTGATTCAGAAGGAGAAATATCTGAATGGGAATTAACGGATTCAACAACGACGTATTTGTCACTTTTTCCGACTTACAATAGTGCACCAATATCGAATTGTCTGATTGCATCTTCAGAGAACTATATTTGTATTGCTACAGCATATGGAGATACGATAAAAACAGACACGGAGCGCTATCATATATATAAGAAAAAGGAGTTTATTACCAGGTTAAGCGAAAAAAATTATAATCAATCTAATTTTAATGATATCCGTATGGGAACAGGAATGTTTAAAACCGGGTCATTGGGATTCAATGTTAGCAAAACTGATACAGTTATCCAAAGTATTGAATTAGATGAAATATCGAATAATCCCAATACTGTTATTATATTTGGGGCAATAGATAATAGATCTACGAGAGAAGAGCATCAGATTAACAGGGTTTATTTGCATTTTACTCCAGCTGACCCATTGACAGCGCAGGATTTATCAAAAAATAAATGTTACTATTCGCAAGTAACAGATCTTGTTGATGGAGATAAGACTATTCCAATGAATTTTACGTCAACAATATCCAATCGATTTGAATTAGAAGGACTGAAAAAAGTATACGGACTTTCAAATGCAGGCATTCAAAATGGCTGGTATGTCAGCGTAAACAGCACTCAATATAAAAATGATATTGAAAATCCGTGGAATTTCAATATATATAAGGCCACAACAACGCCAGTTACTAATTACTGATTTTTTAGCAAACGCCTTATAAAATTCAAGTCCAATGCTTTACGCCTTCAGATCCTTCTTTATCTGTGTGGTGGAAATCTCAGGGGTCCTGGATAAATAAACCACCTCACAGTATTCCTTTAAAAAGTCAAATTTACCACTCCAGTCATCCCCGATTACAAATGTATCCACTTTAAATTCCTTGACATCTTCAATCTTTTGCTCCCAAGAATCCTCCGGAATTACCAAGTCAACATAACGAATCGCTTCTAATAACCGCTTTCTTTCCTTATAAGGGAAATAACATTTTTTATGTTTCTTATCCCAGTTAAATTCATCCGTTGAAAGAGCTACAATTAAATAATCCCCCAGCTCCTTTGCTCTTTGCAGCATATTAACATGACCGTAGTGAAGCAAATCATATGTTCCGTAAGTTATTACTTTTTTCATTTTCTTCCCTTTCTCAATTCATCAGATTTTTAATTACAGCTTAAGACCACCTTTTTTTGTATAATTAAAGGTTTGCAAGAGCTCATTAACCGGCTTTTCATTCAAATAAAACATTAATTTCCCACGTGCTGACATTAGGCGCATAGGCTTTGTATGATTCGCCCGATATGCCTTTTCATAAGTGGATTCCAGGCAGACCAACTCACTCTCAATGTTTCGGAATAATTCCATTCCCTTTTGAGTATTAATCTTTATCAAGGAAACACCATGTTCATTTTGCATTTCCGGATGCTCTTTTTTGATTCCCCAATAGTCTCCGATAGTAATATCCGCCATACCCCGTTTCAAACCAGCGTATTCGCAGTTGAAGCAAGCAGGACGCTGATTCATATTACTACGGTAGCTGCGGCTAAAGTTATCAGTTTTCGCCGCCTCCAGATAAATACTACCTGATTCAAAAGTAACCACCACAAAAGGATTATCCACCCCTTTAAACTTATTACGGAATTCATAATTCACTATCTTTGATTGATATAGATTTTCCAGATACTCTTTATAAAGCTCAAATAGCTTTGGCGAACCGACACCATGACATATCAATTCAACAGTATATAAATGCTCGTATTTTTCATAAGCTTTTCCCAGATAACTCTTTAGCCCGGCAATTTGACAAGGCGATCCGAAGAATAAAACCGGCGTACCCTTTTCTAATATTTCTTTTACTCTTGGTTTTATATTTCCGCTTTCCGGATCCACGTATTTGGCTCCTCTGAATGCTTCACATTCTTCCTGAGTGGTTCCAATATCATACACCACCTTCATGTTAACATCATATTTTACACCGACAGCTGCCCCGCCTTCTTTAAGTATCTTGCGGTACAATACGGTAAACATCCCGCCGCTTGTACTTTCATTTACAATCTGTTCATCTTTGGCATAGGCAGCATATACTTTTGGAAATTCTTCTGCATCAGCGGTATTACGATTTTGTATATTATGATAAATACAATTCTTGCTGCATTTATTACAGTGAATGCATTTTTCCTCATCAATCCGAGGATAAGAAAATCCTTCTTTATCCGGAACCATAGTTATCGCATTCGCCGGGCATATATCCTTGCAGGTGCCACAGCCATAACACTTAAATATATCACAATTATTAAAATAGTTAGTCTTATCCACACGTTTTTTGCCATTAACCGCTTTATCTAAAAAAGCAATCGATTGCTCCCGCATCTTAGCTTTCTCTTGCTGAACCTTTCCATAATCAATAACCAAGTCGGATAAATCTTTGGGAAGTTTTGAGGCTTGTCCAATTAAATGATCAGAAACACCTAATTTACCCAGAAGATCCTTCATCCGTTCAGGATGTTGGAAATGGGGAACGGTAATAAAATCACGTTCATAAATCAAGGCAAACACAGTACAGTGAAAAGAATTCGTAACTACATACCGGGCATTTGCCACCATCCCTAAAAACTCTTCAATCCCACCACCAAAATGAGCCTTTATATTCGAAAAGTGAGACTCCGGATGGTTATAGATAATCGGCAGATTCAATTGCTTTGAAAGCTTTTCTGCTACCCCATTCAAATCCTCATCTACACGTTTTATGTGCACATTATGCACATATATATACTCTCCTTTTTGGCCGGAATCTTTTTTCAATCTGTCAAAGTCTTCTCTTTTCAATAAAAATGTCGGATCCGCAACCTCATTAACCTCAGTACTGACCAAAGGTTGTATCTGCTCTAACGCATTATGCTCCCTGACGGAAATATAATCAAAATCAGACAGATAGCGTTTAAATAAAATCTTATACATTTCCGGAATCTCATTAGTGCCAATGCTGGCAGCATATGAGATGCGCTTGGCACTTTTATTGGAAAAAGACAAGAAATATGCCGGATCAATCCCATCCATCATTTTTGCATTCCATATCTGATCACTTCCGGCAATCAAAACATCATACTGTAAAGAAGCTTTACGTAAGTCAGCCGCATCGAAAAATGGTTCGGTTACCGGCAGTTTTTTGTTGATAAACTTTTCAAAACTTCTATATTTTTTATATTTAAAATTATTCGTTGAAAAAACATAGCAGTGTTTCAACAAATAATATGCTTTATTCATAACCCAATTCATAGCCTTTACGCTGCACCATTTTTTCTTGGGCTTTGGGCTAATCCAATATAGTTTGTCGATAATCGGAAGTCGAAGATTAACTATTTCAACTAAATGCCCCTGCTGCTTCAAATACTCCTGCAGCGACCATGCCTGTAAAACAGCACCATAATTATGGGCACTGTGGAATGTAATAATTCCTATCTTCATGTTAATGTACTCCTTCCAATAATGCCTCAAACTGTGCAACAGCTTCCAGATTATAAGCATCGTAATCCACACCCATTACGTTTACTTCCCCTCTATCGAACGCCAGCATCCCTTCATAAATACCTTCTGCCGTTGGAGGAACCAAATATCCATTATGCTCACGCATGAACCCTTGCGGACCAACAATATCTGTTGATATCGTAGGTATTCGTAAAGTATCCGCTTCCAAAAGTGTTAATCCTAAACCCTCATATAAAGACGACAAAACAAACAGATCACAGCACTTCAAGATTGGCATTGGATTACTCATAGATTTTATAATAATGATGTTTTTTGCACATTTTTTATTAGCAGCATAAGAAAGCGTTTCCTGGTACAACACACCATGGCCGCCAATAATGATCAGATAACTGTCCGTATTATTATTGTAATACTTATTATAAGCATCGATTAACATCTTATGCCCTTTTTCCCCGGAGAATCTGCCAATCGTAATAATCTTCGTAGATACCCCATTAAATATATCCAGCAATGACTGAAAAGGTATATTGCACTCCGTATCAGGATCAAATGCAATTTCCTTATGGGAACGCTGAACGATCTCTTTATGGGCAAGGCAATTATTGACAATTACCACATTATCTTGCTTGCCGCTAATTGTTACTGTTGGAGCCATAATATCCTGAGTTACAACTGCAACTTTGTCAAATTCATTATAAGCTGCTCGCAGGGTTGGATAATGCGCGTTGCGTCTCGTTTTGATTTCAGAAACCATATCATTGTGTACGAAAATAACCTTTTTCAAATTGTTATACCGAAACATATTAATGATGTTCTGTTCATAGCCGTGAAATTGAATAATAATATCAAGCTTGGCATAACCAAAATGTCTTTTGAATTCCCGTTCATATAAACGTTTTAAATATCTATGGACAAAGGCATAATCCTTTCCTTTTGAATAATGCAGGAAATAGCAGGCTGCCTCTGCAACCGTAAATGTCAAAGCACTGCTGATGGGAATAATATTTACCTTATCCGGAAGTAATGTATAACGTAAAGGAGCTTTTGCTAATAAAGCTTGCTGAAAGCTAACATAATAGTTCCGCTTATCTAAATCAACATTGGCAAATAAATTCAGCAGCGAACTGGTAAGACCATTCTTGCTTAACGAACCGCTGTATAATAGAACATTTTCTTTTCCACTTCCTGAAACTTGCTCCTCCTTACATACGTTTTCTCCCCGCAAAATATGCCTGCACAATCTGGACGCAGCATCCAGATTATCATAGGTACAAAAACGCTGCCGGAATCTTTCGTCGTCATACTCTTTTGGCGAACGTATTTGGGTAATCAGATCACTTAATGACCGAACTTGTGGAAAAGGCAATTCGCTCGTATGAAAATAAAGACCTCGTTCATCCAAATAAGCTTCTTTATCATATACAAACAAAACAATCTTCTTCCGACTGTTAACAAAATCAAAAAATACACTTGAATAGTCAGTGACTAAGCAATCTGAAATATTTAAAATATCATATGGCTCATAAGCTTCCGGAAATGGCTTAATATGATTGTAAATAGAATAATCAATGGTATCGGCAATAAAGGGATGCAATCGAACAAAGAAAATCTCATCTTCCCCCAGTTCTCTATCCAAATGGTGAAAATAGTATGATAGTTGATCCCTTTGCTGGTCGGCACTGAGATTGTTTAATGTACCACGCCAGGTGGGCATATAACTGTAGATTTTTTTTCCATTCAGACCCAAGGCTTTTTTTACTTCAAGCCGTCTCTCTTCCTGGAAGAAAACAGAGTTCCTGGGATAACCTTCTGATAAAATTTTGCCTTTATATAAGTTTGCAAGATTATAACTATTTACCATAATATCTTTCATATAATCACTGGGATATATCAGATAGTCTGCCATTAAGAAGTTCTTCTGAACATTGCCCATGGCAAAGGCTCGATTATCTACATCCTTTCCCATCTTTTTCAAAGGAGTACCATGCCATGTATTAACGCAAACCTGTCCTTCTTTTTTCATATATAACCGTGGGAAAGTGGTGTCTGTAAACAAATAATGAGCTATTCCCAAGATACGATAATATCTAAAGCCAAAAGTTTTGACAATTTTAACACCGTGGATACGATAATTTTCCAAAAGAGTTCTAATCATTTTCGTTTTCTCCTTTTTACAGGATACAACGATTTTATACTTCCCATATGAATTATTTGTAATTTCCTCAAGAAGGCGAAGCAGGTTACTGCCCAAATCAATACCATTCTTTGAATCAAATAGGATTAACTGCGAAGAAAGTCCTTTTTTATAGTAAAAATGTGTATACCAAGAGTCTTTGAATACTCTAAACATCTGTTTTATTTTTTTCCTTAGTCTCACTGTAATTCCCTTTCACCTAATAAGCTTCTCAATTCATAAAAAATCATCAATTTCTATCAAGCCGCTAGAGCGGCAACTTGCAAAAATTCACACTCTAAAGCACTATATCACACTGGATTTTTTTTGTCAAAATTCGTAAAATCCAGACTTTTTTCAATTGTAAATTATACATTTTCCATAAATCTAATTACACTTATTATTTTGATATCCTTTTTTCTCAATCTTGTCAAAGTCAGCCCGTTCATAAACCTCAAGATTCCCTCCGCGTGTTGCATTATATATCTTCACTCCATATTTATGTGAGAATTCTTCCAGCCGACTATATGCATATATGGATTTATCAATACTGTATTGTGCTGCAGCATCCACTGACTGCTTCTCTTTATCCAGCTTCTTACTAATCCGCTTAATATCCTTGTCTATAATCTCCTGCGGCAGATAACTAGATATAAAATGCCCATTACTCCCAAATACATTGGTACAGTCTACTCCCAGCAGATAAATTTCCTTAAATCCCATAAAGATAGCCAATTCAATGATAAATGACGTAACCGTAGCATCAGATGGATAGTAATAAGATAAGAACCGCTTGCTGGGCTGGTACGGGGTCTTCCCATAATCCCTGACATATATAATGTCCTTCGGCTTTTCATCCAGAATATTATATACTGAATAATTCGTAAACATGGGACTTGAAATATTCTCCTTATACTCTGCCGACAGCTCACGTGCACATATCCTATCAATCGTGCAATGGAAGGTAGGACGCCATACTGTTTGGTCAAATATTTTATAAATCATATTACTTCCAAATGTATATTCATGTATCAGGGTATCTAAATCCGTCGCCTTCAAACTAGGGCCGTTTCCCATAATAAAACAACGCTCACCCTTAAACTTATCGCGATATGCATAAAGTTTCTTAGCATTCTTCGAAAAGCAAATACCATGTTTCCGCCCTTGGTGAAGAATTATTTGCCATAACAGAGAAAACGCCTTTTTCCCTTTTCGAAAATATCTTTTAGTAAACCCAAGCAATTTTATAAGCTGTCTGATCACTTTAAGAACAAACCACTTAAAAACTCTTACAACAGAATCAATGGCACTTGGCTTTTCTACCTCCGCAGAAATATAGTTTTTGAATATTTGCTGCACCGAGGCATCATCATTTGCCTCTGGCAGAATAGCTTTCCCCCCCATATCAATCTGATTCTTTCGAGGTTTAACATATTCCGGTATGGAATTATCATTAACCCAGTATTTTGCAGTAGTATATGCCCGGCAGTATTTCCTGTATCCCGGCTTAACAACAGTAGTTCTTGATTCTTCCAACATCTGGGGATATTCTGAATCGGACTGCAGCACCCATATAAATTCAAAATCACGATACCATTCATCATTCAGCATTTCTTGATAGATTGCATATAATTGATTATTTATACCCTGCTCCTCCGAACAAGATTCAAAAACAACCAGCCTGCTGTTTGTCGAATGAGTGTGTCTATATGCCCAATAGAGAAACCTCTGTTTAAACGTGCCTTTCTCCTTAAATGATGAAAATTGATTATCCATTGATTTTTCTTTACTCCTTTAAATCCTTCATTATCTGTGTGGTGGAAATCTCAGAGTTTTGGATAAATAAACCACTTCACAGTATTCATCTTGCATCTCTATTAATACTTAATAATTATTATATATTACCATAATTTATTTATTTTATCAAAACAAACTAAAGCGCAAAATTCCAAAAGGTTGGCTAACCACAAAAGGAGGCGTTGAACTAAAGTACTTCTTGTGATATATTATTAAAATAATGTGTCATTCTCTACAATATTAACACTTTATGGAGGTATGTAATGCAATGACCAGAAAGCTAAAGAATGCTTTAAAAAAACTCTTAAAGAAAAGTGACAGCAAGTTCCTTAAAGGTCTCTTTAATAAACTTTCTTTTTGCCGCAGAAAGCTGCGTTATTTAAAGAATTGTTCAATCCCAATAGATGATAAACTTGTTGTATTTGAATCCTTTAACGGACGTGCTTATTCAGATAATCCACGAGCTGTTTTTGAAGAAATGATGAATGATCCGGCTTACAAAGATTTTAATTTCATCTGGATTTCGAAATCTTGGAAGCAGTTGAGCATACAATTCGAGGGCAATGACCGGGTCAAATTCGTCGGTAAAAATTCAGGCGGGTATTTTCAAGCATATGCTACCGCAAAGTATTGGGTAAATAATGCCGGCATCGCAGATGTCCTGACTCCCCGGAAAGGTCAGATTTACATCGAGACCTGGCACGGAACTCCGCTAAAAAGAATCTGCTGTGACATTATCTATGATAACTTTCCACTGCGTGACCTGAAATCCATGCAAAAAAAGTATCTGACAGTTTCTAAAAAAATCACATATATGCCTTCATTGTCTGAATTTTATGAAGAAAAAATTACATCGGCCTTTCGTTTAAGAGACGCTGGTAAAGAGAACATCTTTTTAAAAACCGGATATCCCAGAAATTCCCGTCTGTATAATAGCGAGACTAAGGATATGATAAAGCTTAAAATAAACATCGGTATTCCACTTGATAAAAAGGTGATTTTATATACTCCAACCTGGCGTAATACGGAATATGTAAAATCTCAGGGTTTTGTATATCAAAAAACTTTTGAAATATCTAAATTTTTAAAACAGGTAGGGGACGATTACATTATCTTGCTTCGTCTTCATTACCTCCAGAAAAAGAATCCGGATGCGCTGGCAAATGAAAATGTCATTGATGTATCTGATGTGAATGACATCAATGATCTTTATCTCATCACTGATATGTTAATTACCGACTATTCCAGTACTATGTTTGACTTTGCCATATTAAAACGCCCTATGCTTTTTTACATGTACGACAAAGAGTCCTATATAAATGAGCAGACCGGCATTTACTTCAGCCTGGAAGAACTCCCCGGACCTATCGTCCAGGAAGAGTCAAAACTCGCAGAAGCGTTTTTAAATTTAATCAACAACTTCACCTACGATGAAAAGTATCAAAAATTCAATGCAAAGTTCAATCAATACGGCGATAAAAATACAACAAAAGAACTTCTTCGTTTGTGCATCCCGCCAAATAATGTAAATCTTTAAAACTATCCTTGGAGAGGGATGTAAATATCTACTACTATGACATATGAGGAATGATAAAATGAAAGTAATCGGAGTAATCCCAGCACGATACAAATCCAGCCGCTTTCCGGGTAAGCCACTCTGTGTTATCTGCGGTAAACCAATGATTGTGTGGGTGTATCAGCAAGTGCTGAAAGTAAAAGAATTTGACAGTGTGTATGTGGCAACTGATGATGAGCGCATTCGTAAAGTATGTGAGCAGTACTCTATGAAAGTGATTATGACAAGCGACACCCATCAGACCGGTTCTGACCGGGTTGGTGAAGTTGCGGCAAATATTGACGGTGATTTATTTATCAATATTCAGGGCGATGAACCAGTAATTCAGCCAGAAATGATTCGTCAGGTTATCTCCCTTTTTGAAGATGAAACAGTATATTTTGGAACCTTAAAGAAAGAAATTACAGACGATGATGAAATCAAAAGCACCAGCACCGTCAAAGTAGTCACCGATGCAAAAGAGGATGCCATGTATTTTTCCCGCTCGGTAATTCCTTCTAACTTAAAGGACGGCAAGCAAGCACGTGTTTTCCGTCATGTTGGAATTTATGCTTATAAGAAGGATTTTTTACTAAAGTTTGTTAATATGCCCCAGACCGAACTGGAACTGGGCGAAGCCGTTGAACCGCTTCGTGCCCTGGTAAATGGTTACCGGATGCGGGTAAAAGAAACCGAATTTGACTCCATCGGTGTGGACGAACCAAAGCACATCGCCATGGTGGAGGAAGTCTTAAGAAAAGAAGGGATGGTGTAATACATGTCACATGCAAAATTACTTGATTGTACATTAAGAGATGGTGGATACGTGGTTGATAAATACTTTGGTGAAACTGAAATCCGGGGAATCATCAAAGGGCTTTTGGATGCTAACCTGGATGTCATAGAATGTGGTTTTCTAGATGATACCGATCCATATGAGCCAGGGTATACCGCATTCCATTATGTCTCACAGATAACACCTTATCTACCTGAGAACCGGGGAAACGCATCTTATGTGTGTCTTGCCGACTACAGTCGCTATGATATCTCTAAACTAGAACCATACGACGGTACCTCCATCGACGGCGTACGCGCCTGCTTCTTTAAAAAAGAACGCTATGACGTGATTGAATTCTGCCGCCAGATTAAAGAAAAGGGCTACAAGCTGTACGTTCAGCCCGTAGACATCCTGGGCTATACCGATGCCGAGATCATCGAGCTAATTGAATCCATCAACCCACTGGAACCATATGCATTTTCCATTGTCGATACCTTTGGTTCCATGTTCAAAGAAGACCTGCAAAGAATCTTCCATCTGGTTCATCACAATCTGGCCGATGGTGTTAACATGGGATTTCATTCCCACAATAATATGCAGATGTCATTTGCCCTCTCTCAAGAATTCATCACTATGAGTCAGGGCCTGCGTAAAGTAGTGGTTGATGCTACCGTATGCGGTATGGGACGTGGTGCGGGCAATACCAACACCGAGCTTATGATGAACTACATGAATAAAAAATACGAAGGCACTTATAACATTGACATGGCACTGGATGTCATCGACAATTATATTGACAGCATCCGTACGGAACATGAATGGGGTTATTCCATTCCATACTATATCGCCGGAATGTACAGCGCTCATGTGAACAATATTTCCTATCTTTCCAAGAAGGCCGGCATCATCAGCAAGGATGTCCGCTACATCCTGAACAAAATCGGACCGGTCAAATGCAAGCGCTATGAATACGATCTTCTGGAAGAAACATACCTTGAGTATATGAATTCCTCTATTGATGATGCTGCTGCTATCGAAAATCTGAAAAAAGCAATCAGCGGAAAAGAAGTACTCCTGATTCTTCCTGGAAAAAGCGTAATGGCTCAGGAACAGAAAATCGCTGACTATATCAATCAAAATCACCCCATCGTGATTGGTGTCAACCTGATACGCGATATTTTCCAAATGGACTATATCTATTTCAGCAACCGCAGCCGACACGATTACTGGGCAAACGATAAGCGTTATCCTGCCCTTAAGAAAATCATTGCCTCAAACGTAAAACAAGACAGCGATAATATGACCTCCATCGTCGACTTCACTAAACTGATCAAATGCGGCTGGAACTACCTGGATAACTCCGGAATCCTTTTGCTGCGCCTTTTGGATCAACTGGATGTATCTAAGGTTTCCCTGGCCGGTTTCGATGGATTCGATGGCAACGACAGTAACTATGCGAAAAAAGCGCTGGAGAAAAAAGAGTCCGATCTGGATGCAAAACAGGCTAACGCAGACATCTTAAGCATGCTGAGTGATTACAAGTCCAATCGCAGCACCAATTGCCCGATTAACTTTATCACTCCTTCCCGCTTTAGTAAAGTTTTTGAATAGGATAACCATTATGAATTTAAAAAATATAAAACTACTGGCCTTAGATGTTGACGGAACCTTAACCAATGGCTGCATCTATCTCTCTGAAAATGGTGACGAGGTAAAAGCCTTTAACGTAAAAGACGGTTTAGGAATCAAACTACTGCACCAAAAAGGAATCATTCCGGCCATCATTACCGGCCGAACCTCCCGCATCGTTGAGCGAAGAGCAAAAGAACTAAGCATCAAAGAAGTTTACCAGGGCATTTCTGATAAAGATATCGTGTTGAAAGAATTAGCCGATAAGTATAATCTGTCAATGAATGAAATCGCCTTTATGGGTGATGACCTAAACGATCTTTCTGCTATTCAGATTGCCGGAATCAGCTTCGCTCCCTGCGACTGCGCGGCTGAGTTAAAGCCTTACATCGATATCATTGTTGAACACAAGGGCGGCGACGGCGCTGTCCGGGATGCTATTATGATGATTCTAAAACAACTGCCAGACGATGGAAATCTAGATGTACGGATAACAAACTAATTATATTTCGTTACTATTCACAGCCCATAGGAATGTGAACAGTATTTTAGATGGCAGACGCGGGCAAAGGGCATGGGATAATACTTCATTAACTAAATTTTCCGGAAATGCTGCTTATAATCTCCACTGGTTTTTGACTGCAGTGTGATTGCATCATACCCAGCTGTTGTTTTTCCAGTTTTGCTGACTCCCATCCCTGATGCATGAAATGGGTGTGGAACAACGAAACAAATAAAAGGGACTGATTTCTAAAGTCAAACTAAAGAAAAGGGGCAATTACTCCCCTAAAATAGCAGATGAAAAAACTTTATATTTCACTTGCATACCTTAAGGAGAGTATATTGCCCCTTTTATTATAGTTAAACTAGATTTAATAAATCTCAGTAATTTCAATTTCATTTAGAATTTCTCTTAATGCCTTTCCTTGAATCTCTACATTAAAAATATCCTCTATTT
>Ga0153940_1000188_pt1 | contig 36674 bp, 34 predicted proteins | sample TSNJ024MetaG_FD_104736 | JGI IMG/M metagenome (GOLD analysis project Ga0153940, IMG submission 104736) | Attine ant fungus gardens microbial communities from New Jersey, USA - TSNJ024 MetaG | ecosystem: Host-associated > Fungi > Mycelium > Unclassified | place: USA: New Jersey, Brendan T. Byrne... | reverse complement strand
GGAGAGATGCCGGTTATACACAACGAATAGACTTGTTTTGACTTGTTGAATTCGAGGAATGAGGGTTTAACCAGCTACAGTTCAAAATGGATGAGACTCTTGGCGTTATGAGAAGTAGCCTTAAGAAAACCGGAAAAATAACACTGGTCGAAGGAAGCGAAAGTGTGTTAACAGCCTATCGAAAAGCAGCCGAGGCGGCAAAGAAAGAATACTTCAAGCTGGTTGGAGAAAAACGGGGCAGGGAATTGTTGGATAGTTTGGAAGCTGCGGTCAGGACGCTGAGATAACCATGACGCTTCATGTCGCGAGAGAGGGAGTCGTTTGGAGCGGAGCGGAAATAGGAATACTGGTGCTTGATGAACGCATTCCGCGCGTTCCGGGCAGCGTCGGATATGCGGGCACCTTCTCCTATCCGGTTCGCTATAAGCGAGTAGCCGGCGCAACAGTGGATCGACTGGTGAGGGATCATGACAGGGAAATGGAAGAACTCTTCGTATCCGCTGCCCTCGAACTACAACGAGACGGCGTTGCTGCCGTCGTGGGATGTTGTGGTTTTATGGCGCTCTTTCAACGCGCTGTCTCTGCCGCGCTTCGGGTTCCGGCACTTCTTTCAAGCCTCATGCAGTTGCCAGGTATCGCGGCAATGATGCCTGCCGAAAGAAAGATCGGCGTGATAACCGCAAGTGCTCCATCGCTGACAGATGATTTGCTGCGCGCCGCGGGTATAAAAACGGCTTTTTCAAGGCTTTGTGTTTATGGGCTTGAAGATAAGCCTGAGGCGCGCGGCGCGCTTTTTGAGCAGAAGGGGACTCTTGACGATGAACAAATGCGAGCGGAGGTATTGGATACGGCGAGAAGGATGCTGCGTGAAAACGAAGATGTTGCGGTGCTGCTCTTAGAGTGCAGCGAACTGCCGCCTTATTCACGGGACGTACAGACAGCTACGGGGCTGCCCGTCTTTGACTTTGTCACGATGATCGATTATCTGCGAGCCGGATTAGCACAACGCGGCTACGGTCATTTTTCGAGGGGGGATACGCGTGCTTAAGAAAGCCGAGAAAGCGCTCATCGCATTCTGCGTTTGCGCGATCGCGCTGATCATGAATGCCAACGTGATCATGCGATACGTCTTCAACCGCAGCTGGACGCCGACGGAAGAAATGTGCTTGATTCTGGTGGTGATCGTGACGTTCGTTGGATCCGCGCACGCGACGCGAATGGGGATGCATCTTTTCGCAAGCCTCATCTTTGATGTTCCGCTGATTCCCCTGAAAATCAAGAGATTTCTGACAATCATTATACACGCGGTATGTTCGGCGCTCTGTTCTTGGCTGACAATCCTGGCGCTTCAGTTTGTCAGGCAAAACTATATTTCTCACAGAACGACGCCTTCACTGGGAATCCCATTTTATACGTTTTATTGCGTTCTTCCGCTTGCGTTTGCCTTGATGGCTTGGCAGAACGCGCGGACGGCGGTTTTGAATCTCAAGATGAAAGAGAGCTTTGTCATATCACCGGAAAGGGAGGATGAGTAGGAATGTTAACGTTGCTCCTCTCTCTCTTTTTTGGGCTGCTCTTTCTCGGTTTTCCGATCTACACGGTGATCCTCATTTCAGCTATGACGGCTTTTGGGGTTTATTACCCAATGCTGCCGATGACGCTGGCGGTGCAGCAGCTTGTTGATGGGGTTCGAATTTTCACATTGTTAGCGGTGCCGTTGTTTATTTTTTCGGGGAAAGTGATGGGATCCGGCGCAATATCAGAAAAATTGGTAAACTTTGTTCAAACGATGCTGGGACACATTCCCGGAGGGCTTGCGCATACAACCGTGGGAAGCTGCGCCGTCTTCGGAGCCGTTTCCGGTTCGACTGCCGCAACTGTGGCTTCCATTGGCGGCGCGATCTATCCGAGACTGATCCGGGCAGGTTACAGAGATACATTTTGCCTTGGTTTGATCGTAAATTCCAGCAATCTTGCGGCTTTGATTCCACCGAGTATTCTGATGATTCTCTATGGTGTCAACGTTAAGGCTTCAATCGGAGAGCTGTTCATCAGCGGTATCGGGCCGGGACTCATGGTTGCGGCGATGTTCATGATCTACTGCTATTTCTGGGCGAAGCGGAATAATGTGCCTCTGGAAAAGAGATCAACCGCCGGGGAACGTTTGCGTGCGGTGGCGGACGCAAAATGGGCGCTGGGACTACCGGTCATCATTTTGGGAGGCATGTTCGGCGGCGTATTCAGCCCTTCGGAGACTGCCGCGGTTGCCGTGCTATACTCCTTGGTTGTCGAAATATATATCTACAAGGGGTTAAAGTGGTCCGATATCCCACGCATTGCGACAGAATCGGGAGTGCTTACCGCTGTAGTCTTCATCCTGCTGGGAGCGAGCAGTTTCTTCTCCTGGGTCTTGACGTATTCTCAATCTCCGCAGCGTCTGTTGGCATATATGACGACGAGCCCATACATGAACAAGTGGGTTTTTCTGCTTCTGGTCAATGTAAGTTTTTTTCTGGCTTGTATGATTATTGATGGCGCTCCGGCAATGCTTATCATGAATCCAATCTTGTATCCCATAGCGGTAAAGTATGGCATTGACCCGATTCATCTCGGCATTATCATAACCATGCAGACGACGATCGGTGCGGGCACTCCGCCGTTTGGAGTTAATATTTTCACGGCCTGCGCCGTTTTTAAAGAAAGGTATCTGCGGGTTATCAGTGAAGTGTGGTTTTTCATCGGGATCCTTGTCTTGGCGGCGGTTCTCGTGACGGTATTTCCACAGATCTCACTTTTTCTGAGAGATGTTGTCTATCGGTGAGAACATAACAATGAGGGGGCGATGTGCGTGTCGGCGCAACAAATTGATGTCTTAGGCATCCCATGGGATTTTGGTTCTTCGTTTGGCAGGCCCGGAGCAAGATATGCTCCAAAGACAGTCAGAGAAAGCATGATGTTTTATACGAGAAGAATTCAAAACGGAGAAATTTACGATGTGGATCATAAAAAAATTATCGACGTTTCCGGGGTGGAATTTTGTGATTTGGGCGATCTCGCGCTTTGTTACGGCGATCTTGAAGGTTCATATGAGCGAATGGAATCAGCATGCAAGGAGTCGATGGATGCCGGGCATTTTTTTGTAGCGGTTGGAGGTGATCACTCTATATCTTACCCTCTTATCAAAGCCTGTCATGACCGGTGTCTCGGAAAGATGGGAGTCATTCAGTTCGATGCTCACTTGGATTTGATGGATCATAGCGATCTGCAGGGGAGCTTTTCACACAGCAGCCAGATGAGGCGAGCTGCTGAGCTTCCTCGGATTGACCCTGCTAACGTCGTGCAGATTGGTGTGCGAGGTTATAATTATGCGGAGTCGTTTCGCTTTGTCCGTGACAGCGGCATCACACAGTTCACGGTGGCAGATGTCCTTGAAAAAGGAGTTGCGGAAGTGGCGCTCGAAACCATTGAGATCGCGTGCAGAGGGACGGAAATGGTGTATCTGACGTTCGACATTGACGCATTTGATTCCGCATACGCGCCAGGTACCGGAGGCGACGATCCTTTTGGGCTTACGCCCGCACAGGTATTTCCCATGCTTGAGGCGATTGCTCCCCATATCGGCGCGATGGACATCGCCGAAGTAAATCCGATATGTGATCGCAATGATATTTCATCTCTTATAAGCGCGAAAATGATCTTTAAGACGGTAATAGCAAAATATTGCCTGTGAGGGGGTGTGAGCGAAACTGAAACCAAGCAAGGACAAGGAGCAAAAGCGCCGGGGAAGCATGTGTTTCATCGAGCGTCTTTTTGGCGCAGTGCTTGATTCGGAGGGAATTCAGGGTGTGCTTTCTCTCGTGCGCTCTTGCACCGGTGTAGGTTTTGCCTTTTTCGATCAAAAAGAGAATGTCGCTTACGTCGACAGCCTTGACGCGGATTTTTCCGAAAGGTGCAGATTTTATCCACTGGCGGAGATTCTGAGGCTGTACCCCAACTGGAAAGTGGAGCGAGCTGGCGAGGTCGGTTTTCTGGTTGTGGATAAATACTGTGCCGCGCATTCTTCCACGAAAGAACTGGTGCCACATGTAATGAACGCAATTTTGTTGTGCAAGGCACGTGATCAAGGGGGAAGAGCGTCAGGTTCGCGTGAGGATAATTTGCTGGCGCGTCTCATCGAAGACGGTAAAAATGAGCCGGAGGGTTTATCTCAATCTCTTAGTCAGTTGGGAATTAACTTGAATCACGGGTATTTCACGGCTGTCGTTTCCGTTCGGATGAAGAACGAGAATCTGCCTTTATCGGGCAAACACTTTCGGCAGTTATGTGAGAGGTATCGCAGTGTCTTGCGAGGAGCGCAGCCAAGAGTGCTCAGCTGTTTGATCGAAGGCTGTTTTGCGGCGGCGTTCTTCTGTGACCGACTGGAAAGCGCCTCGCTCATGTTGGAAAATGCCAAGACGGCAACGCTTCATTTCGCTGAAAATCATGGGGAGGTGAAAGAGCTTTCGATTCACGTAGGTTTGAGTGGAAAAGGGTATAAAGTCGATGATTTTGGGCGCGCGTATTGGGAGGCGACGGTAGCCATCCGCCACGCTGTGCTGAATGATAAAAACACTGTGTTCAGCGATTGGCGAGGGGTTGGCGCGGATCGCTTGTTGGCGGTTTCGTCCGAGGAAGCTGCTCATGACATGAAATTATACGCTGCTTTGCTCGAGCTGCGCTTGTTGCAAAAAACAAACTCAACACCTTACTTCTCAACGCTCGTGTCGTTGATTCGCAATCACTGGAACATTACGGCGACAGCCTCCGCGCTGTGTCTGCATTATAACTCCATGAAGTACCGATATGACAGGATAGGAGCGCTGCTAGGGCTTGACATGGACGATCCGGCGAATCGTTACGAGTTGTCATTGCTCGTCCGTTCGTATCTCTACGCTATACCACTGGAAGAATTTTTTGAATTATTCAATGCCCCAATACGTAAGGCTTTTCCTTGATTCCCACTGCCGTACTCTCATGGGCGATCAACGAATTTGCTTTTGGCCGTGGAGCGGCGAAGCTTACGTCTGACGGACTTCGGCAAAGAGTCCCTGCAATGATCGACCGTGAAAGGAGTTCTTGATATGCAGCAGCATGGTTTGCCGAAGGTTTATATAACGTAGAGGATACAAGAAGCGGGATTCGGCCTTCTGGCGGGGCGCGTCGATTACATAATTTGGGATGACGACGGTGCTCCGGACCGAGCAGCTGTCCTTAGGGACATCGCGGACGCCGACGGTTTGCCGGCGATGCTCGCGCTCACCGAACCATTGCCCTCCCTGCCGAACATTGACGCGTTGCCACACATCGGCAGCGCGTCAACGAACTCTCGCAACGGCATGGCTCGCCTCGCCGCCTAAAACATCCTCGACGCCCTCGAAGGCAAACGTCCAAAGCATCTGTTCAACGAGGAGTCGTACAGCGGAAGGTGAGTGGCGCAGGATTGATTTTTTGACTCCGGGCCGGATGCGCTGTCCGTCAAAATCAGCCGACACGCATTTTCGGCGATTTGGGCTTTCAAGGCAGATCCACCAGATTGTTGTCTGCGTTAAAAGAAAATTTTTCAGGCTCTCCATCGATTTCCACATCACAGCGTCCTGATATTTCAGAAAGGCAATTTTCTGAGACAAGGATATTCTCCAATTCAAGTGTATTTTTGATCCTGACGATGCGGACATCCGTAATGTCCGGCCTTGCGCAGGCAGCCGCGGCGGCGTAGATCGTGTCGAGGTCGTGATTCATAACCATAGGAATTTTCCCCAGCCCCAATGTCGAAGTGAGGCTATTTGTGTAGGTCGCACCGAGATCCAGCGATTGTGCAAGCTTGCGTGAAATGTAGTCCACGAGGCTAATGCCGGCTGCGTTTCCGTGGCTTGCCTCCGTAAGTCGCAGGGCAGCGATTTTGTTCACATGCGGATAGTTTGGGTCACGTAGATGTGGTGCGTAAAGTGGGCGACCTGTGACATTCGGGTCCATCCCCGCGCCGCTGATCTCTTTTCCGTACCAGTCGACGATGAGTGTGTCAATTTCTCGCAGAAAGATACTTGGCATCAGGCGCGCGGCTTCTTTCAACAGTTCCGGTTCGCGTGACAGGATATTCTCCGGTGACACAGCTTCAACTCGTGCTGTTTTATGATGCGCGTTGTCGATTAGTGCCACGGAGAAAAGGACGTTAACATGCGCGAGGAAAAACCTCGCTGCGCTTCGCAGGCGCGTACCCATGTCGCCTTTGCCGGACTTGTGGAACGAGAGAGCGCCTTTGTGATTACCCAGTCCTACGACCATCATCTTACAAAGGCCGCTTTCAATGGGGCCCCTGAAATCAGTATGCGGTTTCACGCGTCCGCAGATAACGATCCAGTCCGCTTCAAACGCAGCTTTGTCGCAGTACACAACCGAGTCGCTCTCTGATGTTCCGATGGCTACGGTTTCCATGGAGGCGACTACGGGCATCCCCAATGTTTTTTCTGTCATACCGTAGGAGACAAGCACTTCTCTCTGTCCCTCCGCTGAGGCGTTTCCGTGACTGCCCATTGCTGTCACCACGAATGGATGAGCTCCTCTTGCCCGTAGCTCGTGGCCTATGGCGATGATAGTTTCTTTAAAATTTGGAATGCCGCGGCTTCCAGCCGTGATGGCGATTTTTTTTCCGTTAAGATGCGGAAGGGGAAGTTTTTGAATCTGTGCGCGAACCTCATTTTCGATATCGGCCACAAAGAAGTCGGGGAATGTCTGTTTAACGCGCACCATTCGTGGAAAACCTGTGAAGTTTGCCTTGATGAGTTGATACGGTATTTCCTTTTCGAAGATCTTCTCAGACATTATCAATCACACCCTTAATCGATTTGGTTTATGAGACAGACACACGTGCGCCGCATAGAAAATATCTCAGGACTTTCATTGCAGAACCCGCGTTAATAATTTTATGAATCACCTTGCGTTTGCATGATGATGTGATTATAATATTCAGACACAAAAAGTTCTAGTCTTCAATGGTAGACCAAGTATTTTTTCTAATGCGCTGTTTAGTGGGGATTTTTAATGGTCTACCAATATCTTCCAATAATTATTCGTTTCTGTTCACTAAATCGAAAAGGGGGAAAATGCATGGATGGCAATGTTGTCAAGTACGATGATTTATATCGAGTGTCGAAAGAGATGTTTATGGGGTTGGGTTATTCGGAAAGCCAAGCGTCTACTGTCAGCGGATGTCTCGTCGAAGCTGACGCGCGGCATCTTCATTCACACGGAGTCGCGGCTTTTACGACGTACATGAGCCACCTGAAAGCGGGAAACCTAAAGCTTGACGCCCCGAATCCAGAGACTATTTTTGAAACACCGGTGACGCTGGTACTCGACGGACATTCGGGCGTCGGTTATGTGATTGCTGAGTTCGCGGTCAAAAAATGCCTTGAGAAGGCGAAAACGGCAGGAATCTGCGTCACGGTCGTTCGGAACGCGAACCACTACGGCTTCGCTGGGCACTGGCCGGAGATGATGGCTGAGGAGGGATTTATCGGCATTACAATGACGAACACAGTGCGCTGTGTCTGCCCCACTCGAAGCGCTGAACGTAATCTTGGTACCAACCCCATCTCTGTAGCTTTTCCTGTAGCGCATGGCGAACCTATGTTTCTTTTGGATATGGCGACATGTGTGATGGCTCATGGCAAGCTTTGTCGCAGTCAGATTTTCGCAGAATCCGGCGTTGTCCCTGAAGGAGTCATCGTAGGAGGTGATGGAGAATCGCTCGTGGATTTCAAAAAAGCTCTTGAAGTTCTGCATCACGGCGACGATCGTAGTTACGCCCCGCGAGCTGATACCGGCGGCCTTCTTCCGCTCGGTGGCGCGCAAGAGCTGCTGGGTGGGCACAAAGGCTATGGGTTGGCGTTGCTGGTCGAATTGTTAACCGGCGGGTTGGCCCGCGGAACGTGCAGTAAGTTTATTCCACTCGCCAGTGAGGGCATCTGTTTTTTCTTTATGGCGATCGATCCCGCATATTTCGGAGACACCGAAAAAATACGAGAACACATTGCCGGTATCATTGCTGAGTACAGGAAGACGACGCCTCTTGATCCGAGCCTCCCGGTTTTAATTCCCGGAGACAAGGAACGCGTGTCGCGTGAGAAAGCGATGCGGGACGGTATCTTCCTGAGCAAAGAGATCGTCGATATTCTGAAAATCGCCGCGGAAGCTTCACACAAGCAAAAGGAATTTGATGCGATCCTGTCGATAGCGTGACGGTTGGTCAAAGGTTAAACAAGCGCGCGAATAGTTATATTTTAAAAGTATGGATACGAACAGTGAATAAGGGGAGGTTTCCTTTGATGAAAAAGATATTTGGTGTATTCCTCATTTTTGCGCTTCTGCTGACTGTGGCTTCCTGTGCGTTTGCGGCAGATGAGTATAGGATTAAATTCGGTTATAGCGCCAGCGCGAAAGAAGCGAACTATATAACATTTCAAGAGGCTTTTAAGGAATACGTTGAGAAAGCTTCGAATGGAAGGCTTGTAGTCGATCTCTACCCCAACGCACAGTTGGGCGGAGAGAGGCAAATGATGGAGGGTATGACGCTTGGAACTATTGAAATGGCTATGCTTTCTCCGGGTATAGCAGCAGGGTTTGCGCCGAAGTTTCAGGTTTTAGACCTGCCCTATCTCTTTAAAGATCGAGAAGTGGCTTATAAAACACTGGACGGAGAACTCAGTCTAGTGCTAAATGAGCAACTCATCTCAAAAGGTGTGCGATTGGTTTGCTTCGCGGAAAATGGTTTTCGTCAGATCACAAACAACAAGAAAGTAATCAAAACACCCGCTGACCTTAAGGGCGTTAAGATTCGTGTTCAGCCGATTCCGGCGCACATTGAACTTTTCAAGGCGTTTGGCGCCAATCCAACTCCAATTGACTTTGGCGAACTGTATACGGCATTGCTCCAGAAGACTGTTGATGCGCAGGAAAATTCCATCACGCTTATCTTCAGTTCAAAACTCTATGAGGTGCAGAAATACCTCTCAATGACAGATCACGTGTATGCGCCTTCCGCTCTTTTCATTAGTGAAGCGTTCTATAAAAGACTACCCGCCGACCTCCAAAAAATCATAATGGACGGAGGGAAAAAGTTCAGCGCCAAGTCCCGCGCCAATCAACAGAAAGCTGCAGTGGAAGTGCTTAAAGAGCTGGAAGGAAAAGGTGTTGAAATATACACGCTGACCGATGCTGAGAAAAAAGCTTTTATGGACGCGGCGAAACCGGTTTATAAACAGATGGAACCGGTACTTGGAGCCGACATTATCAGGTTGGCGACATCCGGCAATTAGAAAAACGCATCCCGCGTCGCTTGTTTCGGGTGGCAATTTCCCCCTGAAGGGAAGGAGGAAGGCATGCTTAGGATTCTTAACCAGATCGAGGAGAAGTTCCTCGTCCTTAACCTCCTCATCTCCACCGTAATCGTGTTTATCAACGTTGTGCTTCGGTATGTGTTCAGCGCGTCTTTGCACTGGGTAGACGAGGCAGCGCGCTACATGTTTATTTGGTTGATATGGATTGGCGCTGATTTCGCGCTGCGAGAGGGGAAGCACCTCAGAATTGATATGCTGGTAAACCGATTCAGAGGCAGATTCCGCGTTTATATTGAGATACTTGTCCTGACGCTATGGTTTTGTTTCTGCGTCTTTTTTGGCTACCAGGGCGTCAAATTGGTCTCGATTGTCGTGCAACAAGGACAGCTTTCGACGGCGATGCAGATTAGCATGGGTTGGGCATATGCCTGTATTCCCTTAGGCGGTATATTCATGGCACTGCGCCTGATTTTTGAGATCAGGGAAATACTGCGAACCGGAAAGATCAAACAGGAGGAGGCGGCTGTTCAATGAACATTCTGCTTCTGTTCGGTCTGCTTGCCGTCCTTCTGGCTCTCTCGGTCCCGATTGGGATCTCGCTCGGCATCGCGACAGCGGTAACGATCGTCACATGCAGTCGTATCCCGCTTGTGTTGATCGCACAGAACGCGTTCACGGGAATGGACTCTTTTCCATTGCTTGCGATACCCTTTTTCATGTTGTCCGGTTCGCTGATGACGCATGGTGGCATTTCAAAAAAAATCGTCGATATGGCAGAGTGTCTCGTGGGGTTTGTCACCGGGGGATTAGCTATGGTAACGGTCGTCGCTTGCATGTTCTTCGGCGCTATTTCGGGTTCGGCGGCCGCGACAGTCTCCGCGATCGGCTCTTTCATGGTGCCGATGATGAAGGAAAAACAATACGACTCTGCGTTCGCGGCCGCGTTGATTTCTGCGGCGGGTACTATCGGGTGCATTATCCCTCCCAGTATACCCTTTGTCGTATACGGGGTCATCACGGGGACGTCGGTGAGTGATTTGTTCATCGCGGGCATCATCCCGGGAATCGTGATCGGAATCGCGCTGATGCTCGTTTCCTATTACTATGCGAAGCGTGACGGCTATCCGAGGATGTCAAAATTTCCGTCGTTCAGAACGCTGGTGAAGACATTTTCCGAATCAGTCTGGGCACTGCTGGTCCCCGTAATTGTCTTGGGAGGGATTTACGGCGGCGTGTTCACACCGACAGAGGCGGCGGTGGTGGCGGCGATGTACGCTTTGGTTGTTGGGAAATTTGTCTACAAAGAGCTGACATACGAGGTTACCTACCGCGCTTTCCGCGAGTCAATCCTGATCATCGGGGCGACGCTGTTCATGGTTGGACTCGCGACGTCTTTCGCGTCCTATCTCGCAATGGAGCGCATACCCGTGAAAGTTGGCTCGTATATCTTAGGTTTTGCAAATAGTAAGGTCATAGTGCTGCTTCTCATGAATATTGTATTCCTGATCATTGGATGTTTTGTGGACAACATCTCATCCACGATCATCCTTACGCCAATCTTTCTGCCGATTGTCCAAAGCTTGGGTGTGGATCCCGTACACTTCGGCATGATCATCAGCATCGCCTTGGCGATCGGTTTCTCCACACCGCCGTATGGATGCAACCTTTTTATCGCGTCCACAATCTCCGGAGAGAGCATCGGCAACGTGGCAAAACGGCTTGTCCCGTTTATTGGTGCCATGATTATATGCCTTACGTTGTTTACCTATTTTCCGTTTTTCAGCTTATTCCTGCTGAAGAAATAACAAATGCGACAAACGAGAAGGAGTTGTTCGGCATGCATAAGATAAGGGGAGTATACACCGCGCTTGTCACTCCGGTTATCGAGGGTAAGGTCAGCCGGCCTGTGATTGAAAAACTCGTCGATTTTGTCGTCGGCAACCGAAACACCGGTTTAGTCGTGTTGGGCGGCACTGGTGAATACTGTGCATTGACGAATGAACAGAAGATTGACGCTGTAAAAATGACGGTTGCCGCGAACAAAGCCAGAGTGCCGATCATTGCGGGGATCATAGGCCCGGGTCTTCCCGAGGCGATAGAAATGGGCAACCGATGCAAAGAACTCGGTGCTGATGCCATTATGGTTGTAACCCCATATTATGTTGTCGCCAATCAGAGTGGTATTATAGAGTATTACACACAGATTATGGAAAATGTTAATCTTCCGCTTATCTTATACAATATTCCGTACCGGACTGGTGTCAATATGCTCCCTGAGACAGTGGAAAGGTTGCTTGACGCTGATAAAGCCGGACAAATCATTGCGATCAAAGAGTGTTGCCCGAACCTGGGACAGGTGATGGAATTGCTGTCGAAGGTTAAAGACAGGGTCTCTGTGCTTACAGGCGAAGAGTTTATGTTTTTCCAAGAGGTTGCGTGTGGCGCGGAAGGAGCGATCCTGGCGACTTCTAATCTCTTCCCCAACATCTGGGCCGATCTCTTCGATCTGATAAAGTCGGGTAATCTTGAACGTGCGTCGGAGCTCGCTCTCCGCCTGACCCCCATTCTGTGTCTTGTTTTTGCGGAATCAAACCCGGGACCGCTTAAGGAAGCAATGAAAGTAATCGGAATTGACTGCGGTGACCCGCTGCCGCCATTGTCTCGAACAACAGATGAGATTGCGCATGGCCTCCGGACAGAGATCGCGAAGGTGCTTAATTGGTATAGTAAGTAAATAAGGCGAGCGCCCGGCATTTGGAGCGCTAACGGATGAGCTGAAAATGCCGGGTTTCTCTTTTTAGAATGACTGAATGGCGTGGGTGAAGGGGATGTTGTAACTGAACGCTGAATACGATGTCCTGATAATCGGCGCGGGTGTCGTGGGTTGCGCGATCGCGCGCGATCTGTCTCGTTATGCTTTGCGTATAGGAGTGTTTGAAAAAGAAAGCGATGTCTCGCTGGGTATTAGTTGCCGCAACAGTGGTGTCCTTCACGCCGGTATAAACTGTGAGCCGGGTTCTCTGCGAGCACGGCTGAGTGTCCGAGGCAACGCGATGATGGACTTGCTCTGCTCTGACTTAAAAGTGCCGCTCAAGCGTATAGGTAAACTAACGGTTGCTCTTGACAAGGCCGATCTTTCTGGATTGCACAAACAACGTGAGCAAGGGTTGGCAAACGGCGTTCCCGGTATGGAGCTAATGGATAATACGGCCATGCAACGTATTCAACCGGGAATCAACGGAATCCTCGGACTTTGGACACCGAGCAGCGCGATCATCTCACCGTATGGTTTGACTATATCTTTAGCTGAGAGCGCGTGTATGAACGGCGTTGATTTTTTTCTGAACGAAGAGGTTTCCTCAATCAAAAGAGACAACGAATTGTTTTCAGTCGTGTCGAATACAGGTAAAATTGCGGCGTGTCGTGTCTTGATCAATGCTTCCGGGCTTCACGCTGATGAGGTCGGGCGCATGGCGGGGTTGTCTGTCGGAAGAATTTGGGCTTGCCGGGGCGAGTATTATGTACTCGATAAACGTCTCAGCGGGGCGTTGCGTACGCTGGTCTACCCAGTTCCGGGCACGAATGACCCCGGGCTGGGGATTCACCTCACTCCGACGGTGGACGGCAATATTCTGATCGGCCCGAGCGCGGCTTATATCCCAATGGAAGACCGCGAGGATTATCGTACTACGCGTGAAATCATGAGTGATTTGCGGCGCGAGGGGCTTCGCCTTCTGCCGGGGCTTGCGGCGTCGGATTTTATCAGGAGTTTCTCAGGCAACCGTCCAAAACAAACGTCACCCGAAGAGGGGGGCAACGCGGACTTCACTGTTGAGGAGTACCGCGCGATTCCGGGCTTTATTCATCTTCAAGGTATCGAGAGTCCTGGCTTGACCAGCGCACCTGCGATCGCGGAAATGGTTCGAGGTTTTGTGCGGAGGCGTTTGCGTCTTGTCGAAAGAGATGATTTCATTCCAATAAGAAGAAGTTTGCGCGGTTTTTTCTCCACGCTGCCGCTTGACGAGCGGAAGGAACTCATCTCATGCGAACCGGAGTATGGTGAGATTGTCTGCCGTTGCGAGCAGATCACTAAGAAAGAAATTCGCGATGCGATCGAAAACCCGTTCGGCGCGAAGTGTCTCGCGGCTGTCAAGTACAGAACACGTGCAATGATGGGCAGATGTCAGGGGGGATTCTGTATTCCGCGAATCACTCGCCTTCTGCGCGACGAATACGGATATGAAGCGGAGGATTATTACGTGCGGGGAGTGAATGCCCGGATGTTTTCAGGCAATGTTTACCAATCCCGCAAGGAGGCAGCGAAGCGTGAATCTTCCTAGGTGCGAACGGCGCGAACTGGTGGTGATCGGCGGAGGTCCCGCTGGGCTTGCGGCTGCGATTGCCGCGAAGGAGGCCGGATGCGGGGATGTTCTTCTTGTTGAACGCGACCGCATGCTCGGCGGTATCTTAAACCAGTGCATTCATGACGGATTTGGAATTCATCGCTTCAAGAAGGCGCTATCCGGTCCCGAATATGCCGCCCGCGAACTCGAACGGGTGTGTGAAGTCGATATCTCGGTTATGTCCGGAACGATCGCGTTGAATCTTTCCGCCGACAAAAAACTGCTTCTCTCAAGAACAGGGGAGCTGAAAGAGATCAAGGCCGGAGCGGTTGTGCTCGCCACAGGTTGCCGCGAACGTGCGCGGGGGGCGCTTTCAATTCCGGGACACAGACCTGCCGGCATCTATACAGCCGGAACAGCACAGAATTTCGTCAATATGGAGAACATTATGCCCGGTTCCCGCGTCTGTATTCTCGGTTCGGGCGATATCGGGCTTATTATGGCTCGGCGTATGACGTTGGAGGGCGCTAAGGTTGAGGCGGTTTTTGAGTTGCTGCCATATTCCAGCGGATTACCACGAAACATCAGGCAGTGCCTTGACGACTATGGTATTCCGCTGTTTCTGCGAACGACTGTCGTCGAGATCGTGGGAATGGAAAGGCTGGAGGGGGTCAGGGTTGCGGAGGTTGATGAAAACAAGAGGCCGATACCGGGAAGCGATCGTTTTGTACCCTGCGACACGCTTCTGCTCTCCGTCGGACTAATCCCCGAGAACGAGCTCGCGCGTGGCGCGGGAGTCGACTTGCACCCTGTTACGGGCGGGCCGCTGGTTGACGATCGGTGCATGACGAATCTGCCGGGCGTTTTTTCGTGCGGAAATGCGTTGCATGTGCACGATCTTGCGGATTGGGTCTCCGAAGAAGCCGCCCGGGCAGGCGTGAGCGCGGCTGCTTATCTCAGTCAAGGTGAGGTGTCGCGCGGACGAGTCAAGGTTAGTGCGGGAATCGGTGTGCGTTATGCTCTTCTCCAGGCAATCACCGGCGATGGCGGAGCTATTCTGGCTTTTCGCGTGAACGAGCCGTCTCGGGACGGGGTCGTAAAGATTACCTCAGGCTCTCGAGTTATTAAAGAGGAGATTCTTAAACGCCTTCTCCCTGCCGAAATGATTCGTATAGTTCTCAATGAAACGCAAATAAGGTTAATTAGGGGTGTCGGAAGTGTGGAGGTGAGAGTAGAATGAATAGAGAGTTTTTATGCGTACTTTGCCCTAAAGGATGTGATATCGTGGCGGAGTATACCGAGGGTAAGCCCCCGAAGTTGATTTCCTTCACAGGCGCGACGTGTGATCAAGGAGGAGAGTGGATACGCCGGGAGGTCGAATGCCCGTTGCGCACCGTTTCTACAAGTGTTCCGGTGAAAAACGGCAGTATGATATGTGCCAGTGTGAGAACAGATGAGCCGGTTCCGCTCGATAAAGTGATGAACGTGATGGCTGAGATTCGCCGCCTCCATCCGGAAGCGCCGCTCGCGATCGGCGATGTGTTGCTTCGGAGTCCGGCCGGGACTGGTGTGAATGTCATTGTTACCCGAAATGTGAGCCGCATGTGACCGACGGGGGTTTGGTTTATGAATGAGACTAGGAAGAACGCGATAAACAAAGTCATGGATTTGATCCACACCGATGGGACCGTCAACGGAGGCAAACTTCCGACAGAGCGAAAGCTATGTGAGTTGACCGGGATTAATAGGCTTGTATTGCGGGAGGCGTTAATCGCCATGGAAGGCATGGGAATCCTCGATATTCGCGGACGTCTGGGGATTTTTCTGAACGAGTCACGCGGTGAGGAAATTGCTTATTCCATTGAACATACACCTATTTGGCTTCCCCGTGAAATGCTCTCAAAGGCGATGGAGATGAGGCAGATTATCGAACCAGCGGCAGCTGCGATTGCTGCCGCAAAGCGCTCTGACGACGATGTCGCGAAGCTTGTTGAATGTATTGATAAGATGGTGTTGATCCGTAAGCAGGGCGGCGAGAACGAAGCAAATGATGGAGCTTATTGGAACTCCGTTCTCCATGGAGCGATTTTAAGCGCGACTGCGAACGTTATGCTCAGCCGTGCGCATGAGAGCGTGGCTTCCTTGATTGAAAAAAACGTTTCCTCTATGCGTGTTCACATGCCGGAACGGCATCCCGAATGGCGTGGTATGATTTTGGATGAGCACAGAATGATCGTCAGAGCTATTGTCAACTCGAATCCTGTTCAGGCGAAATATTTGATGGAGTGTCATATCAAGCACTCTGCTGAGAGCATGATGATGCTTGGACAAATCAATCCGGACGCGGATCTGATCGGCGTAGTGCTGCCCAAACAGTCTTTAAACCCCATATGCTAACTCTGCATGCGTATTCTGATACAATCATTACTATACCGCATATTATATAGATTGCACGATGTCATAATAGCTCAGGTTCTTGGGGTTTCGTATGCGCATGCTGAGTGGGGGTGCGGAGGATGTCTTTAACGGTGCGGCAGCTTTTGAAAACGCCGGAGCTGTCGGGTATGGAGCTGATCTGTGGTTCGTCGGGGCTGGATCGAGTGATCAGCAGTGTCAACGTGATGGAGGCACCGGATATCGCGCAGTGGCTCCATGGAGGCGAGCTGCTCTTGTCAACCGGGTATCAGTTCCGGAAGCAGCCTGAAGAATTCGGAGAGCTGGTTATGTCCGTCAACAACGCCGGCGCGTCCGCCCTCGGATTCAAAAACAGGTTTTTGCATCAATTTCCGTCGCGCGCAAAGGATCTCGCCGAGTGGCTGGGCCTGCCGATACTTGGATTGCCTCTTAAGTTAGCCTACTCGGATATCATACGCATAGTTATCCTCAAGACAGACGAGGTCGAAAACATACGCTCGTCCGAGTCGATTTTGCGCTCGTTCTCACAGATCATCACTGAGGGCGGCGGTGTTGAAAAGATACTTCAAAACCTCATGTACTTTATCAAATGCAAAGCTTGCTTTCTTGACGCCTTCACTGGACGCTGTTACAGCGTAAGTGACGACGAAGTCTTTAGCGAGCTTGCCGGAGTCAACGCAGACTTTTTGCTGAAGAAATACCCGCACGAGTGCCTCTCTTTGTCTAACGCAACCTACGGCTATTTTATATTCGAGAACTATCCTGTGGATGCGTTGGGCAGAGTCGTGATCGAACACGCGAAAACGGCAATGTTGCTCGCTATGCAGAAAGAGATCGCTACAAAGCAGGTCGAATCGCGCTATAGGGACGAATTTGTCCAGGATCTGCTCACTAACAATATTCGCTACCACGAGGAGATTTTAAATCGCGCGGCGCGCTTCGGGTGGGATCTCGCAGGGTCGCTCTGCTGCGTCGTATTCAGTATCGACGACTATAAGCGTCACTTTGAACAACCGTTGTCTGAGAAAATGACCCAAACGCTGGAGGAAACGCGCCAGAGGATATATTTGCAATGTAAACAGGAGATGCGGCAGGTTTTCAGGGAAAAAATTCCCTATTCGACGATGAGTGACTCGATTGCTTTTATACTCAACCCGAATAAATTCGGCAATTTTAAATCAAGAATAACATTTTGTGCTGAACAAATACGGAGCAAGGTCTCCGCATGGACGGATTTTACTGTGACTACTGGTGTTGGCGAGGAAAAAAATAATTTCTTCGGTTGCGCTGAAAGCTATGAAGAAGCCAAAAGTGCCATCGAAATGATGCGTCCGCTGAGCGGCGGGAATACCCTTTACTTCTGGGAGAACCTTGGCGCGATAACAGTGCTGTCACTTGTCTGCAAAACAGACGAAGCTCGGAAGTTCTGCTGCTCGCGGCTCGGCAGAATTATCCGCGACGGGGAACAGAACCGGGACATGCTTTCCACGCTTCGGGTGTTGATCGAAGAGAACTGGAATTTCAAATCCGCCGCGGACAGACTCCACATCCATTACAACACCGTGAGATACCGCTGCGAAAAATTAACCGAGCTGTTGAATATGAATCTGAGCGACAGCAATTGCCGACAGGAGGCCGCGCTCGCCTTAAAAATTTACGACATCAACCCTTCAATATGCGATCTTTAGAATAACGCGGCAAAAAGCAAAGCGCCCGGCGTCTTGATTGTAAAAACACACAATCAAGACGCTGATATTTTAGCAAAATATGACAGTGAACTCATGAAAATCGCTCTGTATACTCATTTTGTTATTAACAAACAGGAGGCGATCGCAGTGAGTTACCCGAATGGCAACCTTACCACCAGGGCCATAGTGAAACCGGGCTCCTACACAGTTATCCCCCCCGAGGGAAGAGTCAAGAATGTAATTCCACACTTCGAAGGTTTTGCCACCACGATCCTTGCTTCTCCTAAGCATGGTGCCGGTTTTGTCTTTTACGTCTCCACAGTCTTACCAGGCGCTCGGACGACACAGAGCTGGTGCAAGGAACCGTCGATCGAAAGCTTCGTCTACTTTATGGATGGTGATGGCGAGCTAGAGGTCGGGATTGGCGGCGAGAAAAGAATTCTGACACAGGGCGGGTACGCCTACGCGCCGGAGGGTGTGGGTTTGGATCTGTACAATCAATCGATCGGCGAGCTTCGCGTCCTGCTCTACAAGCAGCGCTACACTTCCATCGAAGGGCACAAAGCCCGCGTCGTATGGGGCAATGTCAACGACATCCCAGAGCGAATCTATGACAACATGGCAAACGTGTTTATTCAGGATCTCCTCCCCGCGGATTTGGGTTTTGACATGAACTTCCACATTTTGAGCTTCGAACCCGCGGGGTCGCATCCCTTCGTCGAGACCCATGTTCAAGAGCACGGCGCGTATATCACATCCGGCCAGGGTGTTTATATGCTCGGCGAGGACTATGTACAGGTGCGGAAAGAAGATTTCATCTGGTTCGGCCCTTTCGTCCAACAAGCGGTCTACGCAACCGGGCGCGAGAGGTTGAGTTACATCTACTCCAAAGATTTTAACCGAGACGCGGAAATTTAAATTCAGGAGGAGAAATCGCATGGCCTTTCCAAAGAGCTTCACCCCTGCCAATATCGCGGACAAACTTGATGAAACCGGGTTGAGAGGTAAGAATTTCGTATTCCTGACAGATTGGAAGAGAGAGCAGCTCGTCAGCTTATTTGAGGCGGCTGAGATGATGGAGCCGTTCTGGAGGCAACAACTGACGCTGATGAGGGGAAGAATTCTGGCGACGATCTTCTTTCAGCCGAGCACCAGAACGCGTTTCAGCACCGAGAACGCGATGCTGCGTCTCGGCGGCTCCGTTCTGTCCGAGTCGAACCCCGCACACAGTTCTTCTACCGCAAAGGGCGAGTCGTTGTCCGACTATCTGCGCACGGTTTCGACGTATGCCGACGTCATCGCCTTACGCCATTACGACGCGGAGGACGTCTTCCGTTCGATAGGCGGGGCTTCCGTGCCGGTCATCAGCGGCGGATGGGGCGACGTTACCCACCCGACGCAGGGTATACTTGATCTCTACACCTGTTATCGCGCGTTTGGCAACTTTGAAAGCATGCGGATTATGATCGCTACGTCCGACCTATCCCGTGCCCGCAGCGGGCATTCGTTCGCTATGGGCCTCGCTCAAATGGGAGCGGAGATAGTCTACGTCGGCACGAGCGCCAACAAAATTCAGGACGTCATCGAAGGCAAATTGAGAGAAGTCGGCGCAAACTACAAGATACACAACGACCTGAGCCACAAAGAGATGATGGAACTCATGAGCGGCTGCGACGCGTGCTACCTGCCGGGCTGCAGTGTCCCGAAGGACGATCCCGAGGCGCGCGCGGCATTTATTGACAAGATTAAACCGTTTTATATCACGCTTGAGGATCTGATGGAGGTCAAACGGCATACGGGCAGAACCGTCGGCGTTATGCACTCTCTGCCCCGCAACGCGGTCGAGTTTGAGGGAGCAATCGACGACAGCGAGTTCCAGCTTTATTTCCGGCAGATGGCGTTCAGTGTTCCTATCCGCATGGCTATTATCGCCGGGATTGTCGGCGTGAGGTAACACAAAAGGAGAGGCGACAGTGATGAAAAAAATCAGAATTGGCGTTATCGGCGGCGGTATCTCGGGTACGTCTCTCGGTTGGCACTTGAGCCTTTATGAGAACGCCGAGATCACGCTGTTTGAAAAAAGCACGATCGGAAGCGGCTCGACCGCAAAGTCGGCCGGGACGGTCTGTCTCTTTGACGACTCGCTGAACAACCGGTATTGGGACGTCCGCCTATACGGCTTTGAATCCTACCTCAAGATGGAGGCGGAAGAAAAAGGTTCCGCCGGTTTTGATAAGACAGGGACGCTGGTCGTGGCAACCGACGAAGAAGTCGAGAAGACAATCAAGACCGGGATTGCCTTGACTCGCGCGGCGGGTTACAGCGGCGAGTATATCACCGACAAGGCCGAGATTAAAGAAATCCTTCCGGTCATCGACACGGATAGTATTCTCGGCGCGGGCTACACAAAGGACGACGGTTATTTTGACGGCACGATGATATCCAACACCTACGCCAAAAAAATGCAGAAAAACGGCGCGGCAATTCACACCAACACGCCCGTTTCCGAGATATTGATTAAAGACGGCAAGGTTGATGGTATCAGGACTGGGGACGGCGAGCGGCACGAATTTGACTTTGTCGTGGACTGTACAGGACCGTGGAGCCGCTATACGGGCAAGATGGCGGGGATGGACGTTCCGATTTGGCATACGAAGGCCGAGGCTTTCTTTCTCAGCCCTCCCGGCAAAAAACCGGGCTATGTCTTCCCCATACTAAAATATCCCGCGTTCTACGCCCTGAGAGCCGGAGACAATATTTTTATATGCAAATCCCATCTCTCGATGGACTTGAGCAACCCCATGCACGCCGGGCAGTGGGATCCGGATAAGCTTCCTCCAATGGGCGGCACCGACGAGTATTTTATCGAATTTCTGTTTGAGCAGCTCGAGCTGAGAGTCCCAGGCCTTGTCGAGAGCGGGCTGGTATCCTCTTGGCTTTCATACAGAGCGGAGCCCAAAGATTTCCTGCCTATCTTGGGCGAGACATCGATCGAAGGATATATCCTGGCGACCGGATATGGCGGCAACGGCATCATCGAGGCCCCCGCGGCCAGCCGCGATCTCGCGAAGCTGATCATGCGCGGCGAAAGCACACCGCTTCTTGAAGATTGGGCGTTCAAACGTTTGCTGCGGTGATCCTGCCACCAAGATAAGGAGGTGACATCCGTATGTATGATTTAGTGGTTAAGAATGGGACAGTTGTCGCGAGTGACCGCGTTTTTAAGTCCGACATCTGCGTAAAAGCCGGTAAAATTGCGGCGATACTGGAAGACAGCGCGGAAATTTCCGCGGGACAGGTAATCGACGCGGAAGGGAAGCTTGTTTTTCCCGGTGTTATCGACAGCCATGCGCACCTGAACGATCCCGGGTTTACATGGCGCGAGGATTACGAACACGGCACGTCCGCTGCGGCGGTGGGCGGAGTAACTACGATTGTAGATATGCCGCTGCAGAACGAACCGGCAATGACCAACGCGGAAATCATGAAAATCAAAGAAAAAACAGTCTCTCCAAGCGCGTATGTGGATTATTGTTTTTGGGGTGGGTTGGTGGATTATAACCTTCACGAGCTGGAGGGATTATGCGCTGAGGGTTGCGTCGCGTTCAAGTCGTTCATCGGGCCTGTTTCTCCGGACTATGTCAGTTTGACGATCGGACAGGCGAGGGAAGCATTGGAAATATTAGGACGCCTTGGTGTGAGAGCGGGTTTTCATTGCGAGGATTATTCTATTATAAAATGTTCGGAAAAACAGCAACAACTTGATGGCAATTTGGATTGGCGCGGTTTTCTAAAATCACGTCCGGTCATCGCGGAGTTGATCGCCACGCGAAATATCCTGGCGCTTGCGGAGGAAACCGGAGCGAAAACGCATATTTGCCATGTCAGCCATCCAATGGTCGCCGAGGCTATCAGAGAAGCCCAGATTAGCGGTGTTGACGTAACCGGAGAGACGTGCGGCCATTATTTGACATTTACAGAGGACGAGCTGCTGCGGTACGGCAGCCTTTTCAAATGCGCGCCCCCGCTGCGGTCCGCCGAGGACAGGGAAGCCTTATGGACCTTCGTTGAAAACGGGACTTTGTCATGCGTCGGTTCCGATCATTCACCGTGTGAACTAAGCGAAAAGAGCGCAGAAGAGCACGGTGTGTTCGGAGCGTGGGGCGGAATCAGCGGTTTGCAGAGCTTGATGCAGGTCATGTACAACGAGGGCGTCGTTAAAAGAAAGCATAGCCCGACGCTTCTTGCAAAATGTCTGAGCGAAGGACCCGCCAGAGCTTTTGGTCTGTACGGCAAAAAAGGCGCGATAAAAATTGGCTTCGACGCGGACGTCGTTATTCTTGACCCCCTCAAGGAATGGACTATCACCCCAGAATCACTGCTTTATCTCAACAAAATATCCGCGTTTAACGGCTTGTCAGGCAAGGGTTACCCGGAGCTTACCATTGTGCGAGGCCGTGTTGTTGCTGAAGGCGGCAAAGTATCCGGCCCAAAGGGATTCGGAAAACTCGTCAGAAGCTCGGAAATAACAACATCCATCCACCAAAAGGGGCGATAAGAATGTTGAATGCCGCTATCACTGAAAACAATGTTCTCCGCGAGGAATTGAATGTCGATATAAAGCAAGAGCTTCTGCCAACAAAAGAAAGAATCATGGACAACCTGTCCTACACTGCGGCGTTTCTTGGCGGTTGCGTTTCAATCGGTACCTTTTCCATGGGGGCAAGCCTAATTGGCGTGCTGAACTTCACGCAGGCGATAATCGCCATGGCGCTCGGCTGTACGGTAATCGCGATTGCCCTGACACTTTGCGGCAAGGCAGGACATAAATATGGCATTCCCTATGCTATCCAAGCCAGAAGCGCATTTGGTATAAAGGGAGCCAAAGTACCCGGAGCGCTTCGCGCAATACCAGCGGTGATTTGGTTCGGTTTTCAAAGCTGGGTAGGGGCCGGGGCGTTAAATTCTTGCGCCAATACACTTTTTGGATTTAACAACCTGCCCGTCATGTTTGTTCTGTTTACGGCTTTGCAGGTCTGGCTGTCGATCCACGGTTTTAAGGGCATAAAATGGCTGGAGAATATCGGCTGCATATTTATACTGCTCACGTTGGCCTATATGTTCTACACCGTTTTCACCAAATACAACACGGAAGTTCTCAGAACTGTGGTCAACATCAAGGGAACATGGGGGCTGCCATTCTGGGGAGGAACAACGGCGTTTCTGGGAATTTACTCCACAATGATTATAAATGTTTCCGATTACTCCAGAGAATACCGCAAGGAATCCGGTTCCCTCATGACAGGCACTGTATATTGGGCGGCGATTCTTCCGGTTACGCTGTTTATGGGCCTCATTGGGTTGATGGTTTCCGGCGTGACGGGCAACGCCGACCCAGTCGCGGTGTTCTCAACCACGTTGGATAATAAGTTTCTGACATTAGTTACCCTCGTGTTTGTAGCGTTTGCTCAGGTGACAACGAATGTGTTAAATAATATTCTACCTCCAACCTATGTCATGATGGACTTGTTCAAATGCAGCTACAGAAAAGCGGCAATCGTTATAGGGGCGCTTTCTTTGTGCAGTTTCCCATGGATTTTGGTTCGACCGGAATCGGCCGGTGGCTTGGCCTTGTTCAGCCAGACTTATTCGGCGTTCTTGGGCCCGATATTCGCGGTTTTGATCGTCGACTACTTCTTGCTGCGTCGGCAGGAGTTGGATTTAAATGACTATTATGATCAGGAAGGGGCATTCAAAGGCGTTAACTGGGCAGGCATCATTGCTATCTCGCTCGGTGCAGCTATCTCGCTATGTTTTATCCGGGTATCTTGGTACGTCAGCTTGATACCATCGGGTTTAACATACTACTTGTTAATGAAAAACATGAAGGTGTCAAAGCCTTTTACCAAGGGAACAGTGCTTGCCGAAAAGTAAGATCCTCGTGCGCGTAAGCAGATAGGAGTGGCGTGTTTTAGAGCGCCGTGACGTTATGAATATTGCGATTTGCATTAAACATGTTCCTGTTTCTAATGACGTCTCTGTTGATCCCGTGACTCATGCCTTAATCAGAGAGAACACCGAAGGTATGGTCAACCCGGCGGATTTGAACTCCATCGAACAGGGCGTTTGCCTGAAAGATCGGCATGGCGCGGATGTAGTCGTGTTCACCATGGGGCCGCCGGACGCAGAAAAAAGCCTGAGGACGGCTCTGTCGATGGGCTGTGACGACGCTGTCCTCGTCAGCGATCGTTGTTTCGCGGGCGCGGACACGGTCGCTACCGCGAAGGTATTGGCGGCTGCGCTCCGCCACCGAGGAGATTTCGACTTGATTCTGACCGGAGCGCAGACCGCGGACGGCGCAACCGGGCAGGTTGGGCCGATGGTTGCCGCGCTGCTAGGTATTCCGCACATTTCTGACGCGAGGAGCCTTGACTGCGGCAATTATGCGGAGGGTAGAATCGAGGCGAGCAAGCAATTCGGCGGAAATACGATTCGCCTCGCGGTTGCTTGCCCGGTTCTTGTGAGCATGTCGTTTGGCTGCAACAAGCCCAGGTTTCCAACGTTGCGTTCAAAGCTCACCGCAAATAAAAAAGAGCTGACGGTGTACACCAACGACGACCTGGACCTGCCGCGATCTGAGGTTGGTTTGGACGGCTCTCCAACGGTTGTCATAGATTCGTTTGCGCCCGAACGTAATTCCAAGGCGGAGTACATCTCCGGGAGCGCGAAGGAGATTGCGCGGCGGATTCTCGATTTGGTCAATGGAGAAGAGGCGAACTCCTGATGCGCTGCGGAGTCTGTATTTATGCGGAATGCCACGGCAAATTGCCCGAACCCATGACTGCTGAGCTTGTTACGGCAGCGAGGCTGATCAAGCGGACAACGGGCGAGGCGATTCAGGCGCTCGTCATCGCGGAGAATTGCGTCGAGGCACTCGGATATCTTGAGCGGCTTGGTGTCGACGAGATATATGCGGTGGATACGAAGCAAAGCTGTCTTTTCAAAGACGACTTACTCGGTTTCGTCATACGAGACGCGCTCGAACGGATTAAGCCGTCGGCAGTGCTGATTCCCGCCGGTATTACCGCGCGATCGGTATTCTCAAGAGCGGCGGCGCTGATGGGCGCGGGCTTGACGGCTGACTGCACGGAGTTGATCGTGGTAAAAAACGAGGCGAGGGAAGGTTATTATCTCAAGCAAAACAAGCCGTCGTTTGGCGACAACGTCATGGTCAGCATTATAACGAAGGAGCGGCATTATCCGCAGATGATGACAATCAGGCAGGGCGTTTACCCGGCTTGCCCCGAGAACGGGCGCGGCGTGGCAAAGGTATTCCTTCTGGATGATATCGAGATTCCGGAGTCAAAAATCGAAATTCTCGAGACCACGCTGTGCGAAAGAGTCGGCGACGATATTTCCGCCGCCAGGATTCTTTGCGTAGCCGGGCGAGGTTCTCTCGGCGGTGAAAAACTCGCGCTGCTACGGGAGTTCGCCGCCAAAATCGGCGGTGTCGTGGCCGGGACAAGGCCTCTTGCCGATGAAGGAATCATCGCGTTTGAAAACCAAATCGGACAGACGGGTAAGACGGTACGGCCAAAAATCTGTATTTCGTTCGGCGTTTCCGGCGCTATTCAGCACACCGAAGGCATAAAGGACGCGAAACTGTTTATAGCGGTGAACAACGACGAGAACGCGGCAATCTTCAACGTCGCTGACTACGGTGTTACCGCGGACATGGAGGATATTCTCCGAGCCGTATTGAGCATGCTTTAACGGCAAACGGAGCGCGTGTATCTCAGGGGGAAACCGTCAAGCCGGGGCCGCATCAAGCGCCCCGGGCCTGACGACTTTCTTTGTTGTTTTTATATCGGTAGAAGCGGGTGTTTGCGCCCGGATAATGGATACAGATGATTTAATCAAAAAAGAGTATTTAGATTATTCAAGAGATAATTGGATACATGTATTATATTTTTAAATTAGCGCCCAGGGTTTACATGGTGAAAAACCAGGCTAATACAGCGTTGTTTAGCAGTTTGATTTAGCCAGGCTAAATACTCTTGCGTGAATACGGCAAAATATGGACACATTTACTTGACTCTTTTTGATACCAAGGTATAATCTGATTAGTTATCGGGATACAAAATCGATCCGGAGGTCGGGGCTATGTCCGTTCGAAGAAAAGCTTTGCTGTTGGGGTTTGGTCTTCAGGGGCGCGGCGCTCTTTACGACATGCTGAAATTCGGGCATTTCGAAGAGATACGGGTTTTCGACAACAGGCCGGATTTAGAATCCATCCTCTCGGATGTCGCCTCCGGTTCTGTTCGCCTCACACCCATCCGAGGAGGAGTTTCCGACCAGGCCAATCTTGAAAAAGCCATGAAAGGCGTCGGCGTAGCAATTTGCCTGTTGCCCAGAGATTTCGCCCTTCCTATGGCGGAGTTGGCGGTTGAGATGGGGGTCAACTATGCGTGCGCTTCCTACATGGGGAGCTTCTGCGTTGACGGCGAATCGCGCGCAAGGCAAAAACAGCGCCTCGAAAATCTAAAGAGCCGCGCGATCCAAAAGGGCATTGTAGTCCTCACGCAATTCGGCCTGGATCCGGGGCTTGACCTTTTGCTGGCCGGTGAGGGCGTGCGCCGTTTCGACAAGGTCGACGATTTTATTTCCTATGGCGCGGGTTTCCCAAACCTCCCGGCTTCGCACAATCCACTGCGGTATAAATTTACATGGACAGTAGATGGCGTAATGTGCTCATACTATCGTCCCGCGAGGGTTATTCGCGATGGGCGGATTGTTGACATCAACCCGAATGAAATATTCGCTCCGGAAAACACCCATCTGCTTTCTGTCGAAGAGATTGGGGGATGCTTGGAGTGCTTCCCCAACGGGGACGCGGTTACCTTGGCCGAGGAGTTGGGCATCGAAAAACAAGTTCGTTCTATGGGCCGATATGTCTGTCGCTGGGAGGGGCACTGCGCCTTCTGGCATATATTCGCCAATTGCGGTTTCCTGAAGGACGAAACCGTCATGGTCAAAGGCGCGCCCGTCAATAAGGTCTCATTTCTGGCGTCCGCGCTGTCAGGCGAACCGCAGTTTTTTTACCGTGGAGACGAACAGGACGTGACCTTCACGAGAGTGGATATTAACGGGACTCAGAAAGGGGAAAAGGTGCGGGAAATCTATCAGATCATCGATAAAAAAGATTTAAACACAGGCTTCACATCAATGACCAGAACCGTGGGGTTTGTCGTGAGCTTGGGTTCCATCATGATTCTGGATGGAGAGCTTGGGTCGGGAGGAGTGATATCGCCGGTTGATATGCCTTTTGTCAAAACGGTAGAAAAACTTGGCGAACGCGGCATTCAAGTTACTCATATGAAAAACGGTATCGCGTAGACCATTATAAAAAGAGGAGAGAAGAAAAAATGGAGAACTACGGTCTGCTTTCCATTCTTCCGCCGCTATTGACGATCATACTGGCTATCATCACGAAAAATGTGTTGATCTCACTCTTTACGGGTATCTTTCTCGGCGTGTCTATTCTGTTCAAAGGAAATATTTTTCTCGCGCTTCCGGCCTTGTTCCGTGACGTCCTGTTTGTTCAGGCGGCGGACGGTTATAACGCAAGCGTGATGGTTCTGGTTCTATTCATCGGCGGAATGGTCATGTTGGTGTCAAATTCCGGGGGCGCGGCAGCCTTGGCGATACGCGCCACAAAACATGTTGACAATAAGAAAAAGGCAATCCTGGCGACATGGATCGCCGGTCTTGCCATATGGTTTTCTGATTTCGCCAATGCTATGCTGGTCGGCCCAATATTCCAGCCTATCATCGACAAACTTCGGGTGAGCCGTGAAAAGCTGGCGTGGATTGTCGACGCCACCTCCGCGCCGGTTTGCATGCTGGTTCCCCTGTCCGGATTCGGCGTTTTCGGAATGAGCTGCATTGAAAAAGAGTTCGCGAATTATCAGATCGGCATACCCGTATGGGAGACATTTCTCTCTACTATCCCATATCAATTTTATTGTCTTGGCGCGCTTTTTTTGATTCCCCTGATCGCGCATCTTAATACAGATTTTGGCCCTATGGCAAAAGCTGAAGAGCGCACGAGCAAGACGGGAGCGCTCCATTGGCCCGGTGCCCAGCCCATGGGCCTCGAAAAAGCGCCGGATTTTCCTGAAGGTGCCACGCCAAGGATGTCTCTCGTAATTGTCCCCATACTTACTATCTTCGTTGTCTTTTTCGCGATATTGATCGCTAATGGGTTTCCCTATAAAAGAACCCTGGGCGTTAACATCCGCACGGGTTTAACAACGGGATACTTTCTAGGCGGCATGTTTTGTTTCGCCTTGATGCTACGGTATAAGATCCAATCGTTTAAAAACACATTTGACATGTATGTTAACGGAATGAAGGGAAACCTATTTCTCGTATTAGTGCTTTTGTTTGCGTGGTCGCTCAGCGCCGTCTGCAAACAGCTGGGAACGGCCAATTATATTGTCGGGGCGATGCGGGGCAATTTTCCCGCGTGGTTGGTCGCCCCAATGCTTTTCATAGTAGGGTGCATCATAAGTTTTGCAACCGGAACATCTTATGGTACCTTCGCCATACTCATGCCAATTGCTATCCCGATGGCTGACGCTTTGGGTGCCCCTCTGATACCTGTCATTGCCGCCGTATTCAGCGGGGGGATTTTCGGAGACCACTGCTCGCCTATTTCCGACACGACGCTTTTAGCGTCGATGGGGGCCGGCTGCGATCATATCGAACACGTCCGGACACAGCTTCCTTACGCCATGCTCATCGGGGTCATCTCGTTCATCGCTTACGTTATTGTTTACTGGCTGAATAACGCGATGGCAATGCTTGCTCTCGTCGCGCTCGCAATCTTTTCGGCAACCCGGCAGTGCTGTAAAATTTGGGGTCCCAAGTTATTATAGGGAAAAGAAACAGAACAAAACACGAGAATACGGCATCTTTTGGGGACACCTTCGGCATCGGGAGGCAAATCTCCCGATGTTTTTTGTGGTGCTATTCGAATGTGCTTGAGGCTGTATAATGATACTGCGTTTTTTCGGGTAATTAATCGCTCTTGTCGGGAGGATTTCCGGTGGCAAAAAATGACAGCGCGCCCCTTACAGCGGAGGAGAGAGCAAACCGGGCAATCATTGAATTAATCATCGATCACAAATATCTTCCGGGTGAAAAGTTATATGAAGCCGATCTCGCGCTTGAGCTCAACATGAGCAGAACGCCCATACGGAACGCGCTGCGAAAACTCGCGGCCGAAGGCTTCCTCGAAATGCAGGCTAATAGAGGTTGCTCGGTCCCCTTTCTTACTTTGGGAGATATGGAAAAATTATTCAAGTTTCGCGCCGAGCTTGAAGGTTTTGCCGCGTTTGAAGCGGCGCTGCAAATCACCGAAACCCAGATATTTGAAATGCAGGCTCTGTTGGAATTGGAAAAAAACATCTACAGCAGGGCTGACGTATTGAGCTACAACAACGTGAACGAACAAATCCACAACGCGATCATAGACGCCTCGGGCAACTCGTACCTGATACGCGCCGCCCGCTCCGCGTTCCTTCGCTCAAAGCTTTATATCTTCTACTACGATCGCTTTTGCAGGGAGAAAGAGCCGAAGCCGGAATACCTGCAAACCCCCGAAAAACACAATTCCCCCCTTGAGCACGAAAAGATCCTTCGCGCTTTTATCGAGAAGGAGCCCGAGATGGCCCGGATGATTGCGGCGCGCCACGTTCAGGCTACCGCAGAGCAGCTGAGAGAGGCTTTTTTCATCCGGGGCCCGAAAATGTTTGATTCGTGAACTCGCCGCTGGGCGGAACGCGTATATCTCAAGAAAAAACCGTCAAACCCGGGTTGGCGTTAATGGCTACGGGTTTGACGGTTTTATAGCCTTAGCCAACCATCATTGTACAGGCATATAGATTGCCGCGCCGGGGCCTACGGGCAGGCCGAGCAGCATCCAGACGACCAGTACGGCAATCAATACTGCAAGGAATGCCATGCTGTACGGGAACGTCATGGATATAACATTGCCGAATCCGATCTCAGGGTCTTTTTCCTTGTCCCTGTATTGATCCATGACCGCGATGGCGAGCGGTATAAAATAATTAATCGGCGTGATCGGGTTGGTGCAGGTATCGCCGATGCGATACGCTATCTGCGTTAACGCCGGGGCGAAGCCGACCGCGGCGAACATGGGAACGAAGATAGGAGCTAATATCATCCATTTCGCGGAATTGCTCGTCATAAAGAGATTCAGAAACGCGCAGAGCAGCACGAAAGAAACCGCGAGCGGTATTCCGGTAAACCCTGTCGATTTCAGAAATTCCGCGCCGTTTACCGCTATGATGCTCGTCAGCTTGCTCGAGTTAAAGAAGTATATAAAAAAACTGGCCGGCAAGCAGACGACGATATAACTCAATGAGTCCCGGACGCCTGAGGTCATATACTTCGCAATCTGGTTTATCTTTTTGAGTTTTCCGGACCCCAAGCCGTAACCGGTTCCGGCGAATATGAAAAGGAAGAATATGATCGGAATTACGCCGTCGAGAAGAGGCGAGGACGGCAAAATAGCCCCTGTCGACGGGTTGCGGAGGACGCCGTCTCTCGGTACCGAGCAAATCAAGATCAACGCGGCATACAGCGCGGTAGCGACCGACGCCCACCGCAGCCCTCTGCGTTCTCCGCCGTCCACCGCCAGCGCGTCCTGCGCTATTACGCCAGAGTCATTTTCCATCTTGATGTATTTCGGCATTATCGCCTCTGTGATGAATGTGATGATTGCCGCCATGATCAGTGTCATCGTGAATGTGAAATAATAATTCATGACCGGGTTGACCATGGCGTCAATGCCCATCGCGTCACATACCGTCTTGGTAATAGAGGCGCAAAGCGCGTCCTCCCCGCTGATCATGAAGTTGGCGGTAAAGCCGCCATGCGACGCGACGTAGCCCACAATGCCGCCCATCATTGGATTTCGGTTCAAAGAGGCAAAGACTGCCGCGCCGAGGGTCGTCGCCATCACAACGCCGCCGCTGCTTGCGATGTTGCCGTTGACTCCAATGAGCGCGATCATGAAAGTGACCCATTTAGGCGAGACTCCCGCCAGGCACCTCTTCATGAAGGCGTCGAAGAATCCAAGCTCCTGCATATATCCGATCCCCATCACAAATACTAACGTCATGCCAAGAGGAAGAAAAGTGGCGTATATCTGTGTAAAGTTTTTCAGAATGCTTTGAAAATACTCGGCTGATAAAAGGTTGACAGCCGCGACGGTAACTTCCTTCAATGTCCCGTCGGATTGCGGCAGGCTGTATGTGACGGACATTCCCGCCTTTGCGCAAAAAAAAGAGATGACAAGCACGACTACCGAGAATGAGGTAAACAGCATGAACGGGTCCGGAAGCTTATTGCCGATTCTTTGCAGCCCGCCGAGAAAGCCAACATTGGAACCCAGCCTCGATAATTCTCTTTCCGACATATCCTGCACCTTCTCTCTATTTTGGGGAGACGTGTCTCACATTCTCTTGGGGCATTTATTGAACGAATGCATGCCGTCTTTTGTCACGGTCACGGTGTTTTCGACGCGGACGCCGAATTCCCCCGGGAGGGACGCGTTCGGTTCGACGCTGAAGCACATGCCCTCTCGAACAGGCATCCGATTGGAAGCGGAAATATAAGGGAGCTCGTGCCCCTCTCTCCCGACGCCGTGCCCTGTCCTGGTGTGGAATGTGTCGCCGAAACCCGCTTTGGTCATGTGCGAAGCGGCGGTTCGGTGTATCTCGCAGACCGGCACTCCGGGCGCGACCATTTTTTCCGCTGCCTCCTGCGCTCCAAGTACAGCCTCAAAAACGTCTTTTTGTTTCAGGGTTGGCTCGCCGATGAAGTATGTGCGCGTGATGTCGCTGCGATAGCCTTTATAGCCGCACCCGATATCCACGATCACGACGTCCCGGTCGCCTACGAAGCCTGATTCGCCGCTGTAATGACCAAACGCCCCGTTTGCGCCCGCGCCGACGATGGGATTCCAAGAGTTAAAATCGGCTCCGAGCTCTTCAAAACGCCGCATGATATATCTGCGAATTTCTTTTTCGCTCTTTCCGGGGAGGATAAAATCCGCAAGCTCAATCATGATCGTGTCGCAAATTTCTCCGGATTTATCCATCAGAGCGAGCTCATCTTTGTCTTTGATCATCCTGAGCTCGGCTAAGACGTCCTCGCCGTTGAATAGCTCAACGCCGTTTCTTTTCTGGATATCAACCGCGTCGATGCCGCGAACCCCGGAGTTGAGCCCGATTCTCTTTCCGCTCAGCTTATGCTTCCGAAAGGCGTTTTCCACGGTGGAGTGAAACCAATCATTGTCATCCCAGATATAAATAGGGGCTTCGCCGCCGATACACTCTTCGAACTCGCCCAGATACAATTTTGGGGAGATGCAGAACAGGCTGCCGTCCGAAAGCAGTACGATCGCTTTCAGGCGCTCATCAGGCCTCATTTTCATTTCGGAAAGGTACTCCATATCCGCGCCCGGCGCGATGAAGAGCGCGTCGAAGCGTCGTTCCTTCAAAATCTCCGCGGTTTTGTTGATGCGAGTCCGGTTAAGCATCATAATCCTCCCTTTCTATTGGCAATACAACAACAGTTCCGCCCGCAGGCAGAGTTTTCGAGAAAGATTGAACTGAGAATTTGTTTCACGCGAAATGACGCCCGAATTGTATGTTGATTTAAGGCTCAGAGGCAAATACTATTATCTTATGGTAATCATAAGTAAATCCTATGGGGCGATTATTCTATGGCGGGGCGTAAGACGGCATGGCAGAACTGCGCAAAAGTTCTCGCGGCGTCTGAAAGGGATCCTTTTTCGGAGTGAAGAATTGCGATTGGCCACGTGTAATCCTTGTTTGCAAAGGTAGCGTGTCTCACGGACGGATTTTCAAAATTGTCGCAGATCAGTGTTTCCGGGGAAAAGCTCAGCCCCAGGCCTTTCTCCGTCAGACTCAGCGCCGTTCCGAAATTTGAGGTCTCCAAGACGACGGAGGGAATGAAGCCCGCGTCTAAGCAGATATGGTTTGCGAGCACGCGCAGCCGATAGCTGGGAGGCAACATGATGAACGGCTCGGCGGACGCAAGCCTCAGGTCGAGGCTTGCGTATTTTGAGCCGGGCTTTTGCGTGAGGGCCTCGCACAGGGGATGCTTGGCGGGCATGGAGAGCAGCACCATCTCGTCGAACAAGCTCTCGCAGATAAGCCCTGAGACGTAAACAGGGAGGTTGGAGATGGCAAGGTCAATATCGCCGTGCGCCACGGCTCTTTCGAGAATCGGAGCCGGTTTTTCGAGCAGTTCCATGGTGATTCCCGGATACCTTTTCTTGAAAGAGGGGATGAGCTTGGGGATATAAAACGAGCTGCGGAAAAAGGATACACCGATTTTCAGATGCCCCCTTTGAAGGGATGAAATCTCGTCGAGCGCCTGAAGAAAAAGCTCCTTGTTCTTCAGGGTTTCTTTGGCAAAAGAAACATACTCTTTCCCCGCGTAAGTTAGTTTTATCGTATTGCCTATTCTCTCAAATATCGTAAAACCCAGACTGTCCTCCAGTTTTTTGATGTACTGGCTCAGTGAGGGTTGGGAGATAAACAATTTTTTGGCGGCGTTGGTGAAGCTGCCCTCTTGCGCAATTGCCAGAACATAGGTTAATTCGTGAAAATCCAGCATCGCGGGTGCTCCTGCCTTTTTTTGTAGGTTAATATAGCTTCACTCTGCCCGACACTCACACTATAGCATATAGGATGACCTGTTATCGGCTATACGCGCTCTCGCGCAACGCATCTCGTCGGCTCTTCACGCGTCTGTCCCGGCGTGGTTTTGTGCAGGGCGGGCGTATGAAGAGGTCCGAAATATGAGGGGGTGTATTGTGTAAAAAGCTCGTATGTCCTATAACAGGTTATCTTAAGGAATCGCTGATTAACGACTCTTTCAAGCGACCCCATCATGTTCAGACAACAGGAAACGCTTGCTGCCGGCAGTTTATCTGTTTCTGTTGCCTGAATCAGGTGGTTTTATATTTATAGACACACTGCATTATGTTGCGTTGACGCGAAATTCATCCGAGCGGGCACACATCCATAAATTGGCGCTCGCGAAAAGCATGTAAAGACGGTGCAGATTCTTCGTTAACCCGCGATATGCAGTCTTGCGATAACCGAAAAATATCTTGACCAGGCGAAATGCGTGCTCCACCTTGCTGCGAACGGACGATTTCATTCTCTCTATGCTGCGATCCCAGTCATTCCCGACATTTCCTCTATGATGCCGCAATTTGCCGGGCCGGATATTAGTGTGAAACGTTATAGCGCTCTTGCGCGCATCCCCGAGGATCTCCGGACGCTTTTCCAGGCCGATGTAAGCCGAATCGCCATAAACAACGCAGTCGTCCTCACGGATTAGCTTAGACGCCTCCGTAATATCGTGCGCACTTGCGCCTGTCACCGTCACCGTATGGACATAGCCGCTCCCCTCGTCCGCGCCGATTCATGAGATTTTGCGTTTACCGGTCTATTATCTCATCTCTTGACGGATGAAAGAGGTTTAATCAGTGATCCTTAAAAATTCTTATGCCAAAATAACCAACAAGCGCCCTCCATATCTATCTCGGAGGGCGCTTGTATCGGTAGGAGTTGCGGTTAATAGTTTTTAGCAGGGGTTCCCTTTTCCCATACCTGTTTTTCCCAAAATTCACGCTCTCTCGCTTCTTCCATCTTTGTACTAATCACTGAGTAGCCTACGACGCCCAGAATCATCAGAGTAATTACGGCGATGATCACAAGTAACTTTTTGTTCATGAATTCAACCTCTCCTTTTCAAAAGCCCTTAAGACCTCTATTTCCGTTCCGGCGTTACGTCTTTTATTGGGGATAAGCTTGATATAACCGTTTTCTTCCAATGCTTTTAAGATTCGATGTGCTCCTCCTCTTGAAATTCCAACGGAAGGACCAAATTCTTGAATAACAAAAATGCCTGATTTTTCGCCATTCAATGCTTTGATAATAGCCTCAAAAAACACCTTGTGCAATACCGACATTGTCCCTTGACGGTATCTTTTTTCATTGCGTGAGGTTGATGATTCTTCCAAGTTTTGCACATCTCCGAAGGTTTCCAATTCCATAATCCGTTGCGGTGTATGGGTTTGGGAGGGTGGAAATTGTCAAGTTTTATGATTATTTTAAGTTGTGAAATATGATATAATATTCCTGCGACATCTTATAATGCCGAGGGGGTTGAGCTATGCATCTGAAAGTCGGATCCGTAAAGGGGCGAAAGTATCTCTCAATAGCGCATGGATACAGAGACGCTAAAACAGGAAAGGCGAGAACCAAGACAATTCGCTCTCTCGGATATCTTGATGTTTTGGAAGGAGAATTCCCTGACCCCATAAAACACTTCAAAGAAGTTGCCGAGGAGATGAACAGGCAGGAGGCGGAAGCGCGCGCGCCGATAAATGTCGCCATTGACCGAAACGAGCTGATCAGCTCCGGGCGCGCCAACAGGAAAAATCTCGGTTATGTCGTTTTATCCAAGCTCTACTATGAGCTCGGGTTAGATATCTTCTTCAATAACAATGCAAGAGGACAAAAGATGGATTACAACGTTAATAACGTTATGAAACTGCTGTTATTTTCAAGAATACTGTCGTCCTCGTCAAAGAAAAGGACGTTTGAAAATAAGGACTGTTTTTTTGAGAAATTTGATTTTTCGCTGCCCGACGTATACCGCTTCCTGACATTTGCAAACTCCAAGAAAGAGAACCTCAAGCTCCATCTGCACCGCAAAATAACGGAGCAGTATTCCAGAAACACCGGCGTCGTCTACTACGACGTCACGAACTACTACTTCGAAATCGACCGGCAGGACGCGCTGCGCAAGAAGGGCGTCTCAAAAGAACACAGACCGAGCCCCATCGTGCAAATGGGGCTATTCATGGATACGGCGGGGCTGCCGATATCCTACGAGCTTTTCCCCGGCAACACGAACGACTGCTCCACGTTGATACCGTTTCTCGCTAAGACAAAGCGGGAGTACGGGATAGGGAGGATCATCGTCGTCGCAGACAAGGGTTTGAACACCGGAATGAACGTCGCCTTCAACCTGATAAAAGGCGATGGATATGTTTATTCCCAGACCATACGCGGAGGACACAAGGAGCTCAAGGACTACGCGCTTGACGATGCGGGATATCGCGAGGTCGGCGGCGGCAGGATTAAATCCAGAATTTATCCGAGAGAGATTCAGGTCATAGACAAGAACGGCAAAAGGGTCACGACTCGCGTAAGTGAGAAACAAGTCGTCCTCTACAGCGAAAAGTATGACAGGAAGGCGAAGGCTGAGCGAGAGGCGGTAATTGCGAAGGCAGCCGGACTAGTCAATAATCCCGGCGCTTACAACAGAGCCACGTCCTACGGCGCGGCGAAGTACGTCAAGAACCTCAGCTTCGGCAAGGACGGGGAAATCTTGACCGCGAAACAGTGCCCGGTGTTAGACACGGACAGGATACTCGAGGAGGAGAAGTTCGACGGTTACTATGCCATTGTCACGAGCGAATCGGATAGGTCAGACGAAGAGATTGTCGAGATCTACCGCGGTCTTTGGAAAATAGAAGAGTCGTTCAAGGTGACAAAGAGCGACCTTAAGGCCAGTCCTGTATATCTCTCCCGCGAAGACCACATACAGGCTCACTTTCTGATCCGTTTTATCGCGTTGATCATGGCAAGGATACTTGAAATGCGGCTTGATGGTGAGTTTAGCGTCTCTGAAATCATCGAGAGCCTGAACTC
>Ga0153940_1000187_pt1 | contig 36852 bp, 35 predicted proteins | sample TSNJ024MetaG_FD_104736 | JGI IMG/M metagenome (GOLD analysis project Ga0153940, IMG submission 104736) | Attine ant fungus gardens microbial communities from New Jersey, USA - TSNJ024 MetaG | ecosystem: Host-associated > Fungi > Mycelium > Unclassified | place: USA: New Jersey, Brendan T. Byrne... | reverse complement strand
GCATTCTTGCCAAAGAATGAGGATTTCAGTTTAATTGACTTGGTATAAAAATAGCTGACAGTTTGATGTGCCTACTGTCAGCTGTCTTTAAAGTTGATATACCCAAAGTTCAGAAAGAACCTCGGATACGACTGCCCCTGTATTTTTTATCTAAGTTTGTTTTCTTTGTCTATTTATTTATCTAAAAATCAGCCAATCCGTAATTTGAATTTCTGAATTTCTTTTTCACTGTAAACCCGTTCGATTTCAGCCCCCAGACTTTTAAGCTTCCCTTCAAAGTTCTCATATCCGCGCTGAATATAAACGATATCATCTACGGTAGTAATCCCCTCTGAAGCCAATCCGGCGATCACCAAGGCAGCACCTGCCCGCAGATCCGGTGCACTGACTCTTGCTCCGGTGAGAAGTTCCACCCCATCGATGATGGCGGTATTTCCTTCAACTTTGACGGAAGCACCCATCCGGGAAAGCTCATCGGCATACTTAAAACGGTTTTCAAAAATACTCTCAGTAACAATACTGGTGCCTTCGGCTAAAGCCAGCGCCACTGCAAACTGCGGCTGCATATCGGTAGGAAAACCGGGATAAGGAAGGGTTTTTACCTGGGTACGTTTTAAACGCTTGGAAGCGATAACACGTACGGCATCATCCGACTCCTCCACTTCACAGCCAATCTCTTCCAATTTAGCAGAAATTGCTTCTAAATGCTTGGGAATCACATTTTTGATAACTACATCGCCTTTAGTAGCCGCTGCAGCAGTCATGTATGTCCCAGCCTCAATCATATCGGGAACAATAGAGTATGTGGTTGCATAAAGTGCATCCACACCTTTAATACGAATTACATCAGTACCAGCACCTTTAATATTAGCGCCCATACTGTTTAAAAAGTTAGCAATGTCTACCACATGAGGTTCTCTTGCTGCATTTTCGATAGTGGTACGTCCTTTAGCCATAGCAGCAGCCATCATAATATTGATGGTGGCACCGACTGAGACCATGTCCAAGAAAATATGGTTACCGATCAAGTCGTTTGCCTGAGCCACAATTGCTCCATGTAAAATATCAACGGAAGCTCCCAATGCCCGAAACCCTTTCAAATGCTGGTCAATCGGCCGGCTGCCAATATTACATCCACCCGGCAGGGGAACCTCTGCCTTTTTATATTTACCAAGTAAAGCACCCAGAAGATAGTAGGATGCACGAATTTTCTTTATATATTCATAATCAACGCTTACACCGTTGATAGAAGAACCATTAATCCTAACTGTGTGTCGGTCAATCCGCTCTACTGTTGCACCGATCATTTCAATTGCTTCTAATAATACATTAATATCTCTTACGTCCGGAAGATTCTCAATCTGAACAGTTTCATCGGTCATAATTGCGGCTGCTAAAATACCCAGTGCCGCGTTCTTGGCTCCGCCCACTTCCACTTCACCAACAAGAGGATTTCCACCCCGTATAATATATTGTTCCATATTCCACCTCGGATTTTTCTTGTTTGCCTGAGGAAGACAAACATAAAATCTTATAATAAATAATAGCATACCGCATATGTTATAATAATTCAATCATTTTGTAAAGAAAGTTAAAATTTTTTGTAATGTTTTCTCAATATCTAGATTGGATTCATCGATAACATAATCTGCATACATCTCGTATAATATACTGCGTTCTGCAAAGATATGCTCTAATGTCTGGCCTGTTTTTAAGACAACTCCTCTCCCCTTCAAGTTGCCCAGGCGGTGTTTCAATTCTTCGTATGGCAGTTTAAGATAAATAATCGTTCCGATTTCTTTCAGATGTTCCATCGCTTCCCGCCCATAGACAGCACTTCCGCCGGTTGCAATTACGCATTCCCGGACATCGATGGAAGCAATAACCTGATTCTCAATGGCAATAAAACCGTCAACCCCATAGACGGCAATAAGATCCTTTAAAAGGCAACCTTCCCGCTGTTGAATACAAATATCCGTATCCAGAAACTGATACCCCAGTTCCTTTGCAAGAATTACGCCAATTGTGCTTTTCCCAACACCAGGCATTCCAATAAGTACAATATTTCTCATTTTATGCTGCATCTTTTGAAATCATTCCTATTTAAATACTATATAGTTACTATTCACATCACAGTTTTATAAGCAGCGAACAGTAAAACCAAGGTACTTTCTCTTCCATTTGCGGTGGAATTTACCTTACGGAATAGTGGCTGTCAATAGTAACATGGTATAACCATACATGAAATACTTAGATTAGTTTACCATAATAGAGAAAGTCTATCAATCCGAAAATATGTTTGCTTTGAATTTGTGTTATAATTCAGCCATACAGTTTTAAATGAGGTACATGGGTATATTTCAATTTGTCGGCTGCCCGGACGCCACTGCGGGAAGATCGATGCTTTCCGCAAACCCGGGCAACGTACCTGTCGAACTAATTGCTAACTACGACTAAAGCGCTCAGGAAAACCTTCGCGCTTAAGTCTCCGTAAGCAATGGATTTCGCCAGGTACTAAAACCGCCCTCAAACGTTTGCGGAAAGCATCGATCTTCCCACAGCGGCTGGGTTTTGGTAGTTTCTAAGTTTTGTATGGATGCTTCGTCTGACACAAAGTGAATTTCACCAAAGTGGAAAAGAGGGTATCCCATGCCCTTTTGCCGCGTCCGTCTGCCAACTACTCTCCCCCAATCACCTTCATATATCTCATTCTAACTTACATGGCTGAACTGTACCCCTAACAGAAGTTTATAAAAAATATCTTGACGATAATAAAAAAAAAGAGTATAGTCGTTATTGATATATATAACTAAATACTGCTTTTCTCTTATTCAGAGTGATGGAGATACAAAGGATCTATGAAGTCACGGCAACCCCCAACGTGGAAGGTGCCTACCTGAGCGAGTAATTTCGAACAATAAGGGGATTTAATATGTATAATTGAGTCCACCTTTACGGTGGATATTTTTTTGTCCTCAAAAGAGTAAGAAACAATCTTTAAGAATGAGATAAGCAACCAAAAAGAAAGGAAAGCATTATGGAAAAAATATTATTCACATCAGAATCGGTAACCGAAGGACATCCGGATAAAATGTGTGACCAGATTTCAGATGCAATCTTAGATGCCCTGATGGAACAAGATCCCATGAGCCGCGTTGCCTGCGAAACCTGCACCACCACCGGAATGGTAATGGTAATGGGCGAAATCACCACCAACGCATATGTAGATATTCAGAAAATCGTCCGCGATACAGTCCGCGAAATCGGATACACCCGCGGCAAATACGGCTTTGATGCCGACACCTGCGGCGTCATAACCGCAATTGATGAACAGTCAGCCGACATCGCCATGGGCGTAGACAAAGCCTTAGAAGCAAAAGAAAACACCATGTCCAATTCAGAAATAGATGCTATTGGCGCCGGTGACCAGGGAATGATGTTCGGTTACGCCAACAACGAAACCGAAGAGTACATGCCATACCCAATCGCCCTCGCTCACAAACTGGCTCTCCAACTGACCAAAGTCCGCAAAGACGGAACCCTCCCATACCTGCGCCCCGACGGCAAAACCCAGGTATCGGTAGAATACAGCGAAACCGGCAAACCCGTTCGCCTGGATGCAGTAGTATGCTCCACCCAGCACGATCCAGACGTAACCCAGCAACAAATCCACGCCGACATCCGTAAATACGTATTAGACGCCATCATCCCAGCCAACATGGTAGATGCCGAAACGAAATACTTCATCAACCCCACCGGCCGCTTCGTAATCGGCGGCCCCCACGGTGACAGCGGCCTTACCGGCAGAAAAATCATCGTCGACACATACGGCGGTTATGCCCGCCACGGCGGCGGCGCCTTCTCCGGCAAAGACTGCACCAAAGTAGACCGCTCTGCAGCCTACGCAGCCCGCTACGTAGCCAAAAACATCGTAGCCGCCGGCCTGGCCGAAAAATGCGAAATCCAACTATCCTACGCCATCGGCGTAGCCCACCCAACCTCCGTCATGGTAAACACCGAAGGCACCGGCAAACTCCCAGACACCAGACTGGTAGAAATCATCCGCGAAAACTTCGACCTGCGACCAGCCGGCATCATCAAAATGCTGGACCTAAGACGCCCAATATACAAACAAACCGCAGCCTACGGCCATTTCGGACGCAACGACCTATCCCTCCCCTGGGAGCAAACCGACAAAGCAGCCCTACTACAAAAATACCTATAATTAATAAGGTTAAAAAACAAAACTCCCTCCTTCTCAGAAGATATCACAAACTGTGGCTTGGGAAGAGGGTGGGTGTATCTGTTGCGAAACCGTAGCACGCGCTGATTAGCTTCTTGTGTAAAAAGGGGGCAAAATTGGTGGGCAAAATGTGCTTCCGAAGCACATTTTGAATTCGTCTGAAATGCGTATTCATCAGAATACGGATTGAATACGAATGATCCCACCAATTTTGCCCCCTTTTTGCACTAGAAGCTAACAGCAAGTGCTCCGGTTTCGCAACAGATACACCCACCCTCTTCCCAAGTCACAGTTTGTGATATCGCCCCCGCTTTTCCCCCACTTTAGAATTACTTAACAAAAACTTTAGAACCTTTCCCCCCCTTTTACTGAAATATTAAATAACATATGATATAATACCATTAAAACACCGCCCCCCTCCAACAATAACCAATTCAAAAAATCAAAGAAAGGAACCAGCAAAATGAAATTAAAAACCAGAATTTTGATCACCTTCCTGGTTATTGTCCTGGTCCCGCTATTTATGGTAGGCATTGCCTTCTATGCCTTCACCCACGTTCAAGTAAGCAACATAAAAGAACAATACGGCATAGAAGTAACATATGAAAATCTTTCCGAAAGCAGTAAAATGCTAAATAGAATGACCCAAAAAACCGCCAACGAAATGCAGGAAAAAGCAAACTCCGACCCACAGGCATTTGAAAACCAAGTTTATCTGCAATCCCTCAATCAAGAACTGGAAGGTATCCACTCCTTCCTCCTAGTCCGAAAAGACCATGAAATCTATTACTCCGGAAGCATAGAAGATATCACCATACTCTTTGCCGGACTTCCCGCATACAGCAGCGTAGAAGCCGGGACAGCCGTAGGACTGGAGATAAAAGATTACTCCTTGCTGCTAAAGCAAATAGATTTTCGCTTTTCCGACGGCAAAGAAGGAAGCGCCTTCATCGTCACCGATGCCAATGCGCTAATGCCTCAGGTAAAAATCTTTCTGATTGAGATGGCAATCATTATTCTGTTAGTATTGATCGCGACCAGCCTCATCCTGAGCATCTGGCTGTACCGTGGAATCGTAGCACCGATGAATCAGCTGAAAAAGGCCGCCCGCAACATCAAAGAAGGGAACCTGGACTTTACCGTAGTACCAAGCGGCGTGGATGAATTTGGAGAATTGTGTGAAGACTTTGAAGAGATGAGACAGCGCCTCAAGGCATCCACCGAAGAAAAAGTTGGCTTTGACCGCGAGAACAAAGAACTGATCAGTAACATCTCACATGATCTAAAAACACCCATTACTGCCGTAAAAGGATATGTAGAAGGCATCATGGACGGAGTTGCCGATACACCTGAAAAGATGGATAAATATATCCGAACGATATATAATAAAGCCAATGAGATGGATCGGCTGATCAATGAACTGACCTTCTATTCAAAAATTGATACCAACAGGATTCCATACACCTTCAGCAAGATTCACGTCAGTGATTATTTTAATGACTGTGTGGAAGATATATCGGTAGAGCTGGAATCCAGCAATGTATATTTAAGTTACACCAACTACGTTGATGACAGTGTAATTGTAATCGCTGATGCTGAGCAGATTAAGCGAGCAATTAATAACATCATCGGCAATTCTTTAAAATATATGAATAAAATGAAAAAAACTATTACCATCCGTTTGAGAGATGTGGGAGACTTTATCCAGATAGAAATCCAGGACAATGGAAAGGGAATTGATAACAAAGACCTAGCCAGTATCTTTGACCGTTTTTATCGAACCGATGCATCCCGCAATTCTTCCAAGGGCGGAAGTGGAATCGGACTATCCATAGTAAAGAAAATTATGGAGGACCATGGTGGTAAAGTATGGGCGACCAGCCAGCTTGGCGAAGGGACGACCATGTATTTTGTACTTAGAAAATATCAGGAGGTACCTATGAATGAGTAAGATACTAATTGTGGAAGATGAAGAAGCAATTGCAGATTTGGAGAAAGATTACCTGGAGCTAAGCGGATTTGAAGTAGAAATAGAGCATCGGGGTGATGTTGGACTGGAACGGGCTTTGCGTGAAGACTATGACCTGTTCATCCTGGACTTAATGCTGCCGGAGGCGGACGGATTTGAGATTTGCCGGCAGATCAGAGCAGAAAAGAATACACCGATCATTATGGTGTCCGCCAAAAAAGATGACATCGACAAAATCCGCGGCCTGGGCCTGGGAGCAGATGACTATATGACCAAACCATTCAGCCCCAGCGAGCTGGTGGCTCGGGTAAAGGCTCATATGGCCCGATATGAACGCCTGATCGGAAGCGGTGTTCAGGAGAATGACATAATCGAAATCCGGGGCATCAAAATTGACAAAACGGCAAGAAGAGTCTGGATCAATGGTGAAGAGAAGAACTTTACCACCAAAGAATTCGACCTTCTGACCTTCCTGGCACAAAACCCCAATCATGTCTATACCAAAGATGAATTATTTAATAAAATCTGGGATATGGAATCAATCGGCGATATTGCCACGGTAACGGTGCACATTAAGAAGATTCGTGAAAAAATAGAATTTAATACGGCAAAGCCTCAATATATTGAGACGATATGGGGTGTAGGCTATCGGTTTAAGGTATAATGAATATGGGTAAAATATTTTATATTATGGGGAAAAGTGCATCCGGGAAGGACAGCATATATAAATACCTTTTAGAACAGCCGTTGCTAAAGCTTAAACATATGATCCTATATACCACCAGACCCATTCGCAGTGGGGAAACCGACGGAAAAGAATACTTTTTTGCGGACGATAATAAATTCCGGGAGCTAAAGAATCAGGGAAAGATTATTGAATCCCGCACTTACAGTACTGTTCATGGCGTGTGGACCTACTTTACAGCAGCGGATGAGCAGCTGAATTTAAATGAACACAATTATCTGGGAATTGGCACACTGGAATCTTTTCAGTGCCTGAAGAAGTATTATGGCGGGGAAAAAGTCTGCCCTGTTTATATAGAAGTAGAAGATGCACAAAGGCTGCGCCGGGCGATCAAGCGGGAAGAGAAGCAGCACGCCCCGGCATATGAAGAAGTTTGCCGGAGGTTCCTGGCCGACAGTGAGGACTTTAGCGAAGCGAACATCAATGCTGCCGGAATTGACAGACGTTTTTTGAATCATGACCGGGATACTTGTTTGGCGGAGATTGAAAAATATATAAAAGATATGCTATAATGAGATGGAAATATTGGGAGGTGGAGAAATGTCTGGTTTTGATAGTATTGTAGGTCATCGGGAAATTATAGAACATTTGCAGAATGCAATAAAGACTGATAAGGTTTCCCATGCATACATTTTTAATGGTGAGACAGGCTGTGGAAAAAAGTTGATCGCCACGATGTTTGCAGCCACATTACAATGCGAAGAACAGGGGATTGATCCGTGCCTTAAGTGTGCCTCCTGTAAGCGGGAATTAGGGAAGAACCATCCGGATATTATTAATGTGGTTCATGAAAAGCCGGGATCAATCGGAATCGATGAGATTCGTGAGCAGATTACCAGTGATGTGGAGATTAAGCCATACTATGGGCCCTACAAGATTTATATTATCAGCGATGCTCACCTGTTGACTTTGCAGGCTCAGAATGCATTGCTGAAAACCATTGAAGAACCGCCCCGGTATGCGATTATTCTGTTGCTGACGAATAATGCGGATGCCTTGCTTCCGACGATCACGTCAAGATGTGTGATACTTACATTTAAAGCAGTGGGTGATTCTTTAGTAAAGAACTATCTTATGGAAAAGCTTCGTATTCCGGATTATCAGGCCGATGTGGATGCTGCGCTGGCACAGGGGAATATCGGAAGGGCAGAGAAAATCGCCACCTCCCAAGCCTATTCGGAATTGTCGGAGAATGCCCTGCAGATACTAAAGCATGGGAATGAAATGGAATTATTCGAGCTTGTTGAGGTTATTAAAGAGCTAACCCACGACAAGCAGAGTGTTTATGATTATCTGGATCTGTTTTTGGTATGGTTTCGTGATGTGTTGCTTTTTAAGGCAACCAGAGAGGTGGACAGCCTGGTGTATAAACACGAATTAAACGATATCAAAGAACGGGCACGAAGCAGCTCTTATGAAGGACTGGAGAAAATATTGGAAGCAATTGAGAAGGCCAAGGTTCGTTTACAGGCTAATGTAAACTTTGACCTTGTTATGGAATTGCTGTTCCTTACAATCAGGGAGAATTAGAGGATGATTAAAATAATAGGTGTTCGATTCCGCAATGTAGGTAAGATATATTACTTTAACCCCAAAGACTTGCGTGTGCAAAATGGGATGAATGTAATTGTAGAAACCGCAAGAGGAGTGGAATATGGACAGGTAGTTCTTGGTCCAAAGGAAGTGGACGAAGAGCAGGTAGTTCAGCCGCTTAAGGATGTAATTCGGATTGCGACTGAGAAAGACAATACAAAAGAAGCGAATAACCGCAGAAAAGAAAAAGAAGCATATGATATCTGCTTGCAGAAGATAAAGAGCCATAGCCTGGAAATGAAACTGATCAATGTAGAATATACCTTTGATAATAATAAAGTACTGTTCTATTTTACAGCGGATGGAAGAATTGATTTTCGCGAACTGGTTAAGGATCTGGCAGCAGTCTTTAAAACCCGTATTGAGCTTCGCCAGATAGGGGTTCGGGATGAGACCAAAATACTGGGGGGAATCGGAATCTGCGGCAGGGCTTTATGCTGCCATACCTATCTTTCCGAGTTTGCACCGGTTTCAATTAAAATGGCAAAAGAACAGAATCTGTCACTGAACCCTACGAAGATTTCCGGGGTATGTGGAAGATTGATGTGCTGTCTGAAGAATGAACAGGAAACTTACGAATATCTGAATAAAAAGCTTCCGAGTACGGGTGACCTGGTAACTACGCCGGAAGGAATAAAAGGTGAAGTGCAAAGCTTAAGCGTACTGCGCCAGTTGGTAAAAGTGATCGTTGAAGTGAATGACGAGAAAGAGATTCGGGAATATTCGGTGGAAGAACTAAAATTCAAACCCAAAAATAAAAAAGAAAAGCTAAAGCTGACCAAAGAAGAGATGCAGGTTTTGGAAGAATTAGAGAAACAATAATGGGAATTCAATTGCTATCCGGGGAACGCCTGGACGATCTCCAGAATGGATATAAAATAATACAGAATAAAGACGACTTTTGTTTCGGTTTAGATGCTGTTCTTCTATCCTGGTTTGCGAAAGTAAAGCCGGAAGAAGAAGTTTTGGACATGTGCTGCGGCTCAGGTATTGTGCCGGTTCTGATGTGGGCAAGAAACCAGTGCGGTCATTATACCGGGCTGGAGATTCAGGAAAGCAGTGTACGGATGGCACAAAGAAGTGTGGCATTCAACCAATTGGAAGGCAGTATCGATATGGTGCAAGGGGATTTGAGAGAAGCCGCAGTCAGATTTGGCGGGGCTTCTTTCCACGTGGTGACATGTAATCCACCTTATATGACGGGAAGCCATGGACTTACTAATACCCATGAGCCGAAGGCAATTGCCCGGCATGAGATTCTATGCTCACTTGAGGATGTGGTTTCTCAGGCTGCCAGGCTGTTAAGGGGAAAAGGCCGTTTTTATATGGTACATCGCCCGTTTCGTCTGGCGGAGATTATGAATATGCTCTCAAAGTATAAATTAGAGCCGAAGAGAATGCAGCTGGTGTATCCTTATGTGGATAAGCAGCCAAATATGGTGCTGATTGAGGGGCTTTCCGGCGGGAGTCCGCGAATTACGGTGGAGAAACCATTGATTGTATATGAAAGCCCGGGAGTATACACCAGTGATATTAGAGAAATCTATTATAGTTAGTGGAGAAGAAAGATGAGCGGGATATTATATTTGTGTGCTACACCAATTGGAAATCTGGAGGATATTACATATCGGGTAGTTCGAACTTTAAATGAAGTGAGCTTGATAGCGGCGGAAGATACCAGAAACAGCATTAAGCTATTGAATTACTTTGAGATTAAGACGCCGATGACCAGTTATCATGAACATAACAAAGTGACAAAAGGTCCATATCTGGTCCAAAAGCTATTGGCTGGAGAGAATCTTGCTTTGATTACGGATGCCGGGACACCGGGAATTTCTGATCCTGGGGAGGATTTGGTGAAGCTGTGTTATGAAGCGGGAATTACGGTTACTTCTTTACCGGGTGCGGCCGCCTGCATTACCGCTCTTACTATTTCCGGATTGCCGACCAGGCGGTTTGCATTTGAGGCTTTTTTGCCTTCGGATAAAAAAGAGCGTAAGAGAGTACTGGAAGAGTTAAAAGAAGAAACCAGGACAATTATTATATATGAAGCTCCCCACCGTCTGCAAAAGACCCTGGAAGAGCTTTATGGTACATTAGGTGACAGAGCGGTCACTGTATGCCGGGAACTTACCAAGAAGCACGAAACTGCTTTTCGCACAACACTTATGAAGGCAATGGAGTATTATGGTGAGAAAGTGCCAAAAGGGGAATGTGTGGTTGTGATAGAAGGATGCAGTGCAGAAAAATTGCTTCTGGAACAGCAAAAGTGCTGGGAAGCCATGAGCATTCAGGCACATATGGCATTCTATGAGCAAAAAGGCATGGATCACAAAGACGCAATGAAAGCAGTTGCAAAAGACCGGGGCGTACCCAAGCGAGAGATTTATAAAGAACTTATACAGAAAACATAAGTTTTGCAGGCGCGAAATGCTGTAAACAGCATTTCTGTGCATTCGTGTTGCGGTTCAGCCAAAGGCTGAACTGTAACACGTATTTTATTTTCTGTCCGGCATACAATGTAATAACACTAAAAAGAGGACACACTATGAATTATCTATGGGGAGGAATGATTTTCATCGGAATCCTGTATGGTGCCATTACCGGTAATCTGAGTGCGGTATCGGAAGCTGTCATCAATTCATCCAAAGAAGCGGTTACCCTGTGTATTGCTATCAGTGGAGTGACGGCAATGTGGGTGGGGATTATGCGAATTGCCGAGAATGCAGGATTAATCGAGCAGATTACAGAAAAAATACAGCCTTTGCTGCAGTTTTTATATCCGGGCATTCCCAGGGATCACCCGGCGAACAGGCATATCGCGACCAATATGATTGCCAATGTCCTGGGACTGGGCTGGGCCGCAGCACCCGCCGGATTATTAACAATGGAAAGCTTGAAGGAACTAAATGATGAACAGTGTCAACGTTTGGGTACCGGTAAAAATCGTGGCCCAGGCATTGCATCCCGGGAAATGTGCACCTTTTTAATTGTAAATATTTCTTCGTTGCAGCTAATACCGGTGAATATGATAGCATTTCGCAGTCAGTACGGGAGCGCAAATCCGACAGCAATTGTCGGGCCTGCAATTTTGGCTACGACAGCCAGTACGTTTATTGGTATACTTTACGCAAAAGTGATGAGTAAAAAATACAATTAAGCGAAATTGTTAAATCAACAACATGAGGAGGGCAAAGTGCAGAGGAAGGAACTGAAGAGAAAAGGAAAAGCGGTGCTGAAGAAGCAGCAGATGTGGAGAAAAAAACACCGGAGCAGGAAGAAGGTGAAGAGATACGCAGCAGCGTCCTTCACCTTTTTCTTATCTATTCAGATATTTTTTTGCGGGTTTCATGTCCTTCCATATCATAAACATACAGGACTACCGGGCTTCCGGGATACTCAAAAGTAATACGTCCATCCTCTAAAACTTCAAAAGGGATATTCTCATTACCATTTGCTAAAATACTAATGCGCTGATAGTTAACCGCCACATCGTCTTTTACCGAGAAAGTAACTTGTAATGTATTCTTATCAAATTCGATGTTGTCAATAATTGGCGGAACAATGTCAGGTCTGGAAGATAGTTCGTCCAATGTCAAGGTGTCGGACATAAATGAAGAATTGGTTCCGGCAGAAGATTCCCCCGGGCGTTGGCTCTGTCTGCCAGGTGAAAATACTGAAATAAAAACACCAAGAAAAACCGTAGCCAGTCCAATACCAATAGTAATGTAATGAGCGGTGCCGGCCGTGGGGACAGAGATCGGTTTTAATATTTCCACTGATAAAGAAACCGGAGACTGATTCGTTTCCTCCAGAATGTATCCAAGCATAACATCACCGGGAACGGCTTCTTCCTTAACGGCCTGATGGATGGATTTTTTGAACTTATAGGGCATGACTTTTAATTCGCTCAGACCACTTTGGATATAGCGTCTGACAGTTTGTGGAGGAGCCTCCAGAATAAAGGCAATATCGGTAACTGACAGAAGGCTCACATACTTTAAGATTAACGCTGCCTGGATATGATAAGAAAGCTTATCAAGGGAGGCAGAAAGCAAGGGCAGTTCCTCTGCATTCCGACTGATCAGGCGGGAAGGATCATTGGAATCCTTCATCTGTTGATTTTTGTGTTTTAAACAAAGCTGATAATTTACTCTATATAAGTAAATTTCGATTTCCCGGGCATGTTCAATGTTATGTATATTCTCAAAAAATGTGATATAGGTTTCCTGAACGACCTCTTCTGCTAAATTGGAATTATGTAAAATTCGATCGGCCAAATAGTATTGAGATTCAAATGTTGCGGCATAAATCTGCGCAAAGTCGATTGTGCTGCCGTTCTTGGCCTGTTTCAAGTTGCTCTCTGGGTTTGAACCATCTGATTTTTTATACATATCTTGTCTCCTGCAATTATCTAAGTTCAAGCTGAAATAGCTTACTTAGGATTATATCACAAAATGAATATTTATCAAAAGGATACAAAGAAACTTTGGGGTTTTCGAAAAAGAGTATTTATCGTATACTATAAGTTATATGATTTGATTTGAATCGGGGAGGGTGTAAGAAGGTGAATGGTAATAGAGTGATCGCGGCGTATTTTAGCCCAACAGGAACGACTAAGAAGATAGTACGTCATATTACCGGAGCCATTGGGGAAAGAATGGGATTGCCGGTAGTGACCGCTGATTTTACACCGGTACAGGAAAGGGAACAGGAACTGACTATCCAGCCCGGGGATATGGTGGTGTTTGGCGTTCCGGTTTATGCCGGCCGCGTGCCTAATATTTTGTTAAAATACTTACATACTATCAAAGGGGATATGGCATATGCAGTTCCGGTGGTTCTGTACGGCAACCGCAGCTTTGATGATGCTCTGGCTGAGCTTAAGGGAATTCTTACCGATTGTGGATTCAGTATTGCAGGGGCAGGTGCTTTCGTCGGTGAGCATGCTTTTTCTAAAATACTGGCGGCAGGCAGGCCGGATCAGGAGGATTTGCAATTGGCTGCGGCGCTGGCTCAGAAGATTTGTGACAAGTGGCGGCAGGATAATCTGGAAGAGGCAGTGGAGGTTCCGGGCAGATGGCCATCGCCGGAATACTATCAGCCCCGGGATCGAAAGGGCAATGCTATTGATATTAGAAAGGTTAAGCCTTGCGTGAATGATGCCTGTGACGGCTGTGGCTTGTGTGTGAAAATATGTCCTATGGGTTCTATTGATTCGGCAGATGTAAAGAAGTATAACGGAATTTGTATTAAGTGCGGAGCCTGTATCAAAGGATGCCCTCAAGAAGCCCGGTATTATGAAGATGCAGGCTACTTATACCATAAGGAAGAGCTGGAAGAGGATTTGAAGCAAAGAGCCCCTTCAGCAATCTGGTATTGATACTATAGTAAAAACAGATAAAGTGAAACTTAAGGAGACTGGGCATATGTATTCATATAGTTTGTTGGAATGGCTGTTATTTTTTTATATATATTGCTTTATCGGGTGGTGCTGGGAAACGGCGTATGTCTCTGTCAAGCGGCACAAATTTGTTAACCGGGGATTTATGCATGGACCTTTTCTGCCCATATATGGAACCGGCGGTATTATGATGCTGGTGGTATCGGCCCCATTTCAACATAATCTGATTTTGACGTATTTTGCAGGGGTGGCCGGGGCTACAGCACTGGAGCTGGTTACCGGGGCTTTGATGGAAGCGCTGTTCAAAGTTCGATATTGGGATTATTCCAACCAGAAGTTTAACTATAAAGGGTATATCTGTCTTTCTTCTTCCGCGGCATGGGGATTCTTTACAATCCTGATGACCCGCTTTTTGCATAAACCGGTGGAGCGTTTTGTTCTTGGACTGCCAGAGTGGCTTTTGAACTGGGGGACGATCATTTTAACTTGCTATATAGTGGTTGACTTTGCAGTGTCATTCCACGGTGCCCTGAACTTGCGGATACTGTTGGATAAGATGGATAAGGCAAAGCAGGAACTGGCGGTAATGGAGCGGAGACTAGATGCAATAATTGCTTTCTCCCGCGGGGTGCCGGAGGAGAAAAAGGATATCAGCTGGTATAAGCGGCTGCGGATTGATGAGCTGCGCAAGGGGATTGATGAGCGCCTGGGAGCATTGAAGGGTTCTTTCCAGGAAAATACGCAAAATATTTCCGATGAAGTGGATCAGTATCGCGGAAGATTACAGGAAATTTTAAAATCTCATAACAGCAATATCTTATCCTGGCGAAAAAAGCAAAAGAGTCGTATCTATCGCAATCCAACCATGGTTTCCAAACGATATCAGGATTCCTTAAATGAATTGAAACAGATGTTGGGAGATATTCGTAAGAAAAAGAATTAAAGACTACTTGTATGTACCTGTCCTTTTTGGCATATGATAAAAGTAAAGAAAAGTACAGGAGATGCCATGCGTTTTTTGATGTTTATCTCTAATATGCTGATACCGCTTATTATATTCTATATTCTTGGATTTGGTGTTTTGATGAAGAGAAACATTTATGAAGATTTTGTAGAAGGGGCAGCGGACGGCTTTAAAACGGTGGTTAAGATTATGCCCACCCTGGTAGGGCTGCTGGTTGCGGTAGGGATTCTGAGAGCTTCGGGATTCCTGGATGTGATCAGTCAGGCGCTGGGGAAAGTAACGGAAGGATTTGGCCTGCCGTCCTCGGTGGTGCCGGTGGTCATCGTCCGGCTGTTTTCGGCCAGTGCGGCTAATGGACTGGTTCTGGATATTTTTAAAGAGTTCGGAGCTGATTCCTATGCGGGTCGGGTTGCGGCAATTCTGATGAGCTGCACGGAGACTGTGTTCTATACCATGTCTTTGTATTGTACGGCGGCGAAGATTACCAAGACCAGGTATACTCTTCCTGGAGCTCTTGCAGCTACCGCCGCGGGGGTTATTGCCAGTCTGGTGGTGGCTCGCTATATGGGATGACAGATACGATCATGAAAAAAATCTCAATCGTGAGACTCCACTCTATAGGTGGTGAGTAAATACAAAAATGAAAAGGGCACTGTCAATTCGCAGTGCCCTTCATTTGGGAATATCTGATGGATTGTGATGTTAAAATGTCCTCTGTTGAATTAGCCTTTGAAAATCTGTGTCCAGTAGTAATAACCATCAGAAGTTACACCAACACCAATACCAATCTTTGTATAGTTTGCACTGAGCATGTTAGCTCTGTGTCCGGCGGAGTTATACCAATCGTCAACAACTTCTTTTGCGCTCATCTGGTATGCGCCGATATTTTCACCGATGAATGTATAAGATACACCATATTTTTTTGCTAAATCATAGAACTTAGAGCCGTCTGGTCTGGTGTGAGAAAGAACATCTTTCTGTGCCATCTCTACGGAACGGTAAGAAGCTACAAGTGCTAATGTATTGTCCATAGTAACTGCTTTACGACCATTTTTTGCACGGTACTCGTTTGTATATTTTACAACGTCATTCATAAACTGTTTGTAGGTTGTCATGTTTGCTTTTGCAGTAGTTTCAATAGCAGAAGTAGTTTTGGTAACGGTAACTGTACAATTAACAGCTTTTCCGTTTACTTTAGCTGTAATTTTTGCATTGCCAGCAGTTAATCCTTTTACAATCCCATTTGTTGTAACTGTTGCGATGGATTTGTTGGATGTCGTCCAAGTTACCTTTGATGTGGTACTTCCATTTACAGTTGCTTTTAATGTGGATGTGTTGCCAACCTTAAGAGCAAGGGCAGTTTTATCTAACTTTGGAGCAGCGGTAACGGTAACAGGATTTTTAACAGTAACTTTGCAAGTAAGGGTTTTGCCGCTTACTTTAGCTTTAATGCTTACTGTGCCGGCTTTCTTTCCGCTTACAACGCCTTTTGTAGAAACAGTTGCGATAGCTTTGTTAGATGTTGACCAGGTTACTTTTGTAACGGCCTTTCCATTTAACGTTGCTTTTAATGTATTTGTTTTTCCAACCATAACCGTAGCAGCAGTTTTGCTTAATTTAGGGCTTGTGGCAGCTTCTACGTCTGTTGTTGCGAAGCCAGTTGTAAATGTTACAGCGGCCATTGTTAATATTGCGATTTTTAATCCTTTTCTTAAATTTTTCATAAATAATGCTCCCCTCTTATCGAAGACACATTACCTATAGTTAAATCAATTGATACAGGTGGGTAAAATCAGAGAGTATAATTACAGAAAAATGAATTACACTAGACTGTGATTTTGGCAACCGGCTGTCATATCATATAGATTTAGACCCTATGGCTTTGTGTCCCTGCCTTTCGACAGGTTTACCTTTTCAGTTTCAACAATAAATTTAATAGATTTTTTAAGTGAGTATTTGTACTCTAAATATAAAAACACCTTGCAGCACGCATTGGGCTCAAGGTTTATGGTACATTTAGATCAAAATCTAAATGGCAACCGGCTGTCATATTGTTTAAAGAAACAAATTAGACCCTTGGCTTTGCGTCCTTGCTTTTCAACAAGTTTGCTAACTATTATTTTTGTTAATATTAATATATACTATTTCAGAGAAAAATGCAATAGTTTTTTTAAAAATTTTTAAGAAAAATAGTAACAAAAAACAGCACAAAAAATAGTTGATTTTTACTAAATCTACAGAGTCTATTACAGCTCAGCCATGCAAGTTTTAAAAGTTGAAATAGTCCAATAGGTTGGCGGGTTTATTTCATTTTAAATTGCATGGCTGAAACGTAACATGTTCTTATCAGGAGGCTTTTAGTAAGTGTTTCTCTAAGACTGGAAACTGGGCCGGACCGGCTTCCAGGACAGCTTGATGGAATTCTTTTAATTGAAATTCATCGCCCTGTTCCTTGTGCATCTCATCACGCAGGTCGGCAAAGTTTAAATAGCCCATGTAGTATTTCAGGTAATTTCCGGGATCTTCTACAATTGCTTGAAAAATTTCTTGAATTACGGTGGTATTGGTGATTCCAAAGTTTTTCAGGTAAGAGGTAACATCATTGAGAGTCCAGCCATAATAATGAATGCCAATATCTAAAAGAGAGTATAGGCAAAGATTCATGGAACGGTTTAGCCAAAGGAACTGGCAGGTGTCGGGATCGGAATCAACGTAACCGTAAGCATAGGATTCTACATAAGTAGCCCAGCCTTCGATATAGCCGCCCATATTAAGCAGGCTGCGAATCTTTAAGGGTTTTTCGGAAGCAAAATATATGGTTTGATACAGGTGCCCGGGAAAGCCCTCATGGGCTAAGGTGGTATACAATTCCACGCCTTGCATCTTGGAGTTGCGGTTAATGTAGATAGAGTTTGGTGATAGCGTATCAATGGGGGGGGTAAGGTAAAAAGCAGGGCTTAAGTATTTTTCCAGGTCAGAGTGAACATATTTAATACTGTAGGTAACGTTATCCAGAGCTGGAAAATCGGCGGTCATTTTTTCCTGATGGTCTTTTAACATTTCTTCGGGAGTACCAGTTACCAGGTTATTCTTGGTTGAATCAATAGCTGCGGTTGGATTTTCTGTTAAAATCTTTTTAACTTGTGTGTAGTCCAAGAGAAGCTGCTTATAAAGACGTGTCTGCAGCGTTTCAACGGTATCATAAATGCCGGAGTTGCTTTTTAAGAGGTACAGGTAATAATCCCGACCGCCGTTATAGTAGTAAAGGCCATTGCGGTTTTTTCCTGTGCCTTTCAGCTGTGTCAGCCCGTTGATCAGGTTCTGATATGCGGGGATAACCGAGGAGAGCACGGATTCTTTATTTTGGGCAATATATTCTTTTATTTGTGCGTCATTTAATCCTTTAAAGTTCTGAATCCGTTCTTCAAAAATGGTAATGAGATAGTTATCCGTTGTATTGGTGATAAAGGAGCTGCACTGAGACACAATACGGTCCACCGTTGTATCGCTCATAAAGACCTGCCGGGCAGACTTTTCTTTTTGGAATTCCAATATTTCATTAAAATATGTAGGCATGGATTTTAGCAGTGCAAGGTAATCCTGAATGTCCTTTTCGCTGCGGAAGGTATACTCAGCCAGAAGAATAGGAAGCTGAGCCTGTATGCCTAAGGAAGGGCTAAGCATTTCCTGGAGAAGGTATTGGTCGGCCAGTGAGAGCTCAGTATCAAAGTGAAGGTCTAAAATATCAAAAGCCAGCTGGTTTTCTGAATTTAATTCCTTGTAATTGAAGGAAGAGAGGATTTTTTTGCAGTTCTCCAGGGAGGTGTATTGTTCGGGAATCTTATCGATGTCAATGCTGCCAAGAGTGATAGGGTAATCGGTAATTCCATAGTCAGCAGGATTGGCTAAGGTATAATGCAGGTTTAATGTATTGCTGCTGACTTGCTGGGTAAAGAGTTCATCTGAAAATTTTTCGAAACGGGCATTTTCTGAATTTAAAGAGACCTTAACGATTCTTCCCAGAAGCAGACCCAGAACAAAGACCATGAAAAGGATGATAACAACAGATGGTTTTATACGCTGTGTTAGCTTTTTCATAAAGCTCCTTAAGTATTTATCAGTTATTATCAGTGTATGAATTCCTGGGAAGAGTATGAATATACATTGGAAAAAAATGTACTTTGTGTTACAATTTTATAGTAAGTAAAAATATTTGCCCTAAGGAGGAAGTTATGAAAAGTTGCAGATATTTGCTGTTGCTGTTGCTATTGATAATATTAGCAGGATGTAAAAAGCAAGAGGAAGAAAGTGTACCGCTTGTCTCCGAGGCGGCAGCAGATGAGGAAGTAAAGCCGGAAGCACCAATTATGGAAGGTGCATTAAAGGATATAGCATTTTTAATTCAGGGGCAGGAGATAAGGCTTCCGTTAAAATATGAAGAAGCTATGGGTTCAGGATGGATTTTTAAGGGAAATGAAGAAGACATGATAGATGCCCGTTCCTACCAGGAGAATCAGGTATTTGAGCTGGAAGGACAGACGATCATTACCCAGATGACGAATTTTTCAACAGAGAAGGTATCAGTCAAGGAATGCTTTATCGGATCGGTAGTGATTGATATGGTGCAGATGGCAGAAGGGACGGAGGCAGTAAATATTACTTTGCCGGAGGGAATTCTGATGCAGGAATCTACCATTGTTCAGGCGGAGGAAGCATATGGAAAACCGACGGACTATTATGAAGGTGAAGATAAGCAGATGCTGACCTATGAATTTGGGATAAATAAGCGGGTGATTCTGGTATTTGATGCAAAGACAGAAAAGCTTAACCGAATTGAGTTTTATAACCTTGAGAATCCGGAGGAGGAAGCAGCAGAGAATGTTAGTAAGAAACCTAGTGATGCAGTTCGGGAATATGAAGAGCCGGAGGCTATAGCGGAGGATTTTGCTGAGTGTATAATAAGTTATGGACAAGCTTTATATCAAATCCCGGCACCGGTCAAGGCTTTTTCGGATTATGGGTGGTCGGTTCTGAAAGAGCAGTCGGATGAAGTGATAAAGCCGGGGGAATTCGGCTCGGCAGCATTGTCCAAAGATGAACAGAATCTGTATACCATTGTATATAATCCGGGCGAGGAAGCCACGGTGGTAGATAACTGTTTTGTGACTTCATTGTATGCGGATCTGGCGGTTACTAAAGTGCCGGCGATAATAGCGAAGGGAATTACGTTGGGGATGAGCCGGGAGGATTGTTTGACTGCGCTTGGCGATAATGAGTATGAAGAAGAAACGGATGAAAAACAGAATACGGTTACATACTATCTGTATCATGATGAAGAAAAAATGTGCTATACCAGTATTACGATTGATAATGCGCTTCAGCTTGTGAGTGGGATTAAGGTTGTGAATTATCCCGAAGGTGTATCAAAAGAGGGGAGCAGCATATCGGAGGCGGCTAGGAATCTGGAAATGGCGATGAAAGGGATGTAAAATGCAAAAGATGTATGATGTTATTATTATTGGTGCAGGTCCGGCCGGATTAAGTGCGGCGATATATGCGGTTAGGGCGCGGTTGGAAACGGTGTTGATTGAGGCGGCTTATGTTAGTGGGGGGCAGATTATTAATACCTATGAAGTGGATAATTATCCGGGATTACCCGGGGTTAGTGGAATGGAGTTGGCGCAGAAGTTTCGGGAGCATGCTGAGCAGATGGGAGTGGAATTTGTTCGGCAGGAAGTGAAGGAGCTTACTGTGGATCAGGAAATAAAGACGGTTCGGACGCAGGAGTCGGTTTATCAGGCTAAGTGTGTTATTGTTGCTACTGGGGCGAATCATCGGTTGCTTGGGGTCGAAGGAGAGGCTGAGCTGACGGGGATGGGGGTGTCTTATTGTGCGACTTGTGATGGGGCGTTTTTTAAGGATCGGACTGTAGCTGTTGTTGGGGGCGGGGATGTGGCGATTGAGGATGCTATTTTTCTGGCCCGGGGGTGTAAGAAGGTTTATGTGGTGCATCGGCGGGATGAATTGCGGGCAGCGAAAGTGTTGCAGGAGAAGTTATTTTCGCTTGAGAATGTGGAGATGAAGTGGAATCTTGTGCCGGAAGGGATTGTTGGGGATGAGCTGGTGAAAGGGGTTTTGGTTAAGGATGTGAAGACTGGGGAGACTGGGGTGTTGGAGGTTGACGGGGTGTTTGTGGCAGTGGGGATTGAACCTAACTCGGGGATGTTTCGGGGGATGCTTGAAGTGGATGCCGGGGGGTATATTGTGGCTGGAGAAGATTGTAAGACTAGTGTGGCTGGGGTGTTTGCTGTGGGGGATGTTAGGAGTAAGAATTTGCGGCAGATTATTACGGCGGCGGCGGATGGGGCTAATGCGGTTACTTCGGTGCAGGAGTATTTACTGTAGATTGTAAAAATGAGGATTGATGAGGTTTAAATTATTCTTTATGAGCAACTTGGGTTGAGGGCGGACGGAATCGTATGAGGGCAAAGCGGCAGCACCTCCAGGTTCTTTCATCCCCGGAAAACCAGAGCATTTCACTGTCATTTGCTAACAGAAACAGAGCCGGAATTTGCGGGATCAGCCATATGTCATCCGTATCCTGATGGATACGCATGCCAGATGGCTTTAAAATGTGTTTTGGTAAACACATTTTACCCACAAATTCCGGCTCTGTTTCAGTAAGCAAATGATCAGCTCATGCTATGGTTTTCCGGGGATGAAAGAACCTGGAGGTGCTGCCGCTTTGCCCTCATACGATTCCTGGTTTGAAAATGGAGAAAGGTCTATATCATTTAATTTGAGGGCTCATCTATAAAGACAGTTGTTCCCGTTTGGAGGCATTTATGTCTTGTAACATAAATCTACCACGATACATAATTTGCTTTTCGCCGGAGCGTAGACTATCAAACATGTAGGAAAAAAACTTTTGTAAATATAGTCGTCGTTATGAACATTGGGGATTCTTTCGTAGTGGTTCAGCTGCCAGGGACACCACTGTGAGAGGATAGCACACCTAACCAAATGACAACCCTCTCTTTTGAAGGAGAGCTCTTTCAGTAAACCGCCTATAAAACCAGCGGCAGGAGGGCATGGGACAGCACCTTGAGGTTCTTTCATCCTCGGAAAACCATAGCATGAGCTGATCATTTGCTTACTGAAACAGAGTCGGAATTTGTGGGTAAAATGTGTTTACCGAAACACATTTTAAAGCCATCTGGCATGCGTATCCATCAGGATACGGATGACATATGGCTGATCCCGCAAATTTTGGCTCTGTTTCTGTTAGCAAATGACAGCGAAATGCTCTGGTTTTCCGAGGATGAAAGAACCTCAAGGTGCTGTCCCATGCCCTCCTGCCGCGTCCGTTAGCCAAAATACTACTTCCCCCAACCATGCATCCAATATATTAAAAAAGATGTTGACAAATAAATATAACATTGTTAAAATGAAATTGTAACATATCGTAATAGATTTGTAACAATTAAGGGAGCAGGGTTATTAAGGTATGGTGAAAAGAGTGGCTGCGGGTGCGGTCAAGGCTGCAGGGGTGTGTGGAGTTGCGCTTCTGGGCTTTATGGGAACCATACGAATGACAAATGCGGCATCTATCTCTGAATATGAGAACGTAGTGTTTTCGGTTGCGGAGGATTATGTGAATATTAGAGATGGAGTTGGCACGGAAAGTACGATTGTAGGAAGGTTTTATCACAACAGTATAGGGGAAATCATTGGGCGCGAAGGAGATTGGTATCAGATTGTTTCCGGGGATGTTAGTGGCTTTGTGCAGGGTGATTATGTTGTGACGGGGCCGGAGGCACAAGAGGTGGCTTGCGAGGCTCGAAATGAGTATGTTGTGGTGGATACGGAGGCACTGTATCTGCGGGAAGAGCCTAGTGTCAATGCGGATGTTCTGGATGTTGCTGCCAAGGGAGAGCAGTATTCGGTGCTGGAGGAGACGCAGGAATGGGTAAAAGTTGCCGTGAATGGTCAGGAAGGGTACTTTTATAGAGAGCACGTGGAAGAAGAGAGTGACTACCGTGAGGCGGTGTCGCTTGAGGAGGATGCCAAGAGATTACATACGCAGGTTGGCGAGGAGATTGCGGGGTATGCGCTTCAGTTTGTTGGGAATCCCTATGTATGGGGTGGAACGAGTCTTACGAATGGGGCGGATTGTTCGGGGTTTGTGCAGGCAGTGTTTGGGGACTATGGATATGGAGTGCCGCGGACTTCGCGTGAGCAGGCGGCTGGTGGGACAAGTATTGGACAGGATGAGGTGCAGCCGGGGGATATGGTCTTTTATGAGCGTGGCGGGACGATTAATCATGTGGCTATTTATATTGGGAATGGGCAGGTGGTCCATGCCAGTAATGAACGAAATGGGATTAAGGTCTCGGATATTAATTATCGGACAGTTGCTAGAATTGTTAGATACCTTTAGGGCGGATCATGTCGAATCAAGTTTGTAAAATATGCACAACTGCTGTCGAAAAATGGGTTGGATGGAAATGGTTGCATGATTCCAATAAAATTATTTATCCACAATTTTAAATTTAGAAAATGTGATAAAATCAAGTTATACACCGAGTTATACACATTATCCACAGGAAATTATGTTAATCCGAATAAAAATAAGGGAAAAAATAAGAACAAAGGTTTTGTGAATAAGTTCTGAATCGCTAAAAATCGAAAAGGAAATGTAGAAAACTGCTTGACTTTTTAATCGTCAAATAGTGGAGAAAAAGGGTGAGAATTGTCGATGAATTTCAAAAAATTACAATTAATTTCTTTCTTGTATTCAAGTCATTTTTAGGTAAATGGGGAAATTGTTTGACAAAAGTTTGGCGGGTTTGGTGACAATTTGGACAGTATATATTACTGGGATAAAAAATGCAGGGCGCGTTAGCGGCTCTGCATTTTTTTGATTACTTTTAGTCGGGTGAATTCTTCACGTTCTTTTTCTTCTAAGGAATTAGAGATGTCTTTGGTAAGCTGTTCGAAGTGAGGAATGGTAATATTCTTCAGGGCATTGGCCCGTTTTTGGGTTTTCTTGATGTTGGCTGCCAGGCGGTAGGCTGAGGTTTCTACCATGGAAAGTTTAATGGTTAGTTCTTTTACCCGCTCAAAGGCTGCCCGGGCGCGGTCCAGGGATTCTCTGGTGCTGTAGTAGGCGTATGTTGGTCCTTGGCGAGATGGATTGGACTCTACCAGGGGGATTTCGGTTCCCATGATGCTGCGGGTTTTGATGCGAATGGATTCTTCGATGGGAACGGCGTAGGAAATGGTCTGGACGTTGCTGATACCGATTTCCATGTTGGCGGTCTGGAGGGCAGCGTAGGCTTCACGGAAGGTGAGGTCGATCTGCTCCTGGATGTCTTTGGCATGGTCGATCAGGCCCATGAGTTCCCGGATTAGAATGTTTCGCTTTTTGTCCATCAGGTCAAAACCCTGGCGGGATAGGGCGAGAGAGTTCTTGGCGAGTATCAGGTTTCCTTTGGTAGGAAAGGTATTCGGATCCATTACATCCCTCCTATTCTGTCATGGCATCGGCATCGGCTTTGGCTTCAGCCTCCAGATCCACATCGGTTGGTTGATAGTATTGATCCAGTGTTTTGGTGTCTATACGGTCCAGCTCTTCTCTTGGGAGGATGCCCAGGAGATGCCAGCCGATGTCTAAGGTTTGTTCGATGGTTCGGTTTTCGTAAAGGTCCTGGCCGACGAATTGGTGCTCAAAGGCATTGCCAAAAACCAGGTATTTTTTATCCAGCGGTGAAAGCTCATCTTCGCCGATAACGGAAGCCAGTGCTCGGGCATCGCCTACTTTTGCGTAGCATGAGAATAGCTGATTGGCGGCGTCTGCATGATCAGCCCTTGTGTATCCTTCGCCGATACCGTCTTTCATCAGACGGGAGAGGGATGGAAGGACGTTAATGGGCGGATAGATGGACTGGCCGTGTAATTGCCGGTCTAGTACAATCTGACCTTCGGTGATATAGCCGGTAAGGTCAGGGATGGGGTGGGTAATGTCATCGTTGGGCATGGTCAGGATTGGAATCTGGGTAACCGAACCTGCTCCGCCCCGGACAATGCCGGCCCGTTCGTATAATGTTGCCAGTTCACTGTAGAGATAGCCGGGATATCCTTTTCGGGAAGGGATTTCTCCTTTGGAGGAGGAGACTTCACGCATGGCTTCGCAAAAGGAGGTGATATCGGTCATAATGACCAGGATGTGCATTCCCTTTTCAAAAGCCAGATATTCAGCGGCTGTCAGTGCTGCTTTGGGGGTGATCAGACGTTCTACTACCGGGTCATTTGCCAGGTTTAAGAACATTACAACGTGGTCGGAAACACCGCTTTCTTCAAAGGTGCGGCGGAAAAATTCGGCCACATCGTATTTTAATCCCATTGCTGCAAATACAATTGCGAATTCTTCATGGGAATCTTCGCCCAGAGATGCCTGTTGTACGATTTGTGCGGCAAGTTGATCGTGGGGGAGGCCATTGCCGGAGAAGATGGGCAGCTTCTGGCCGCGAATCAGGGTAGTCAGACCGTCAATGGAGGAGATACCGGTGCGGATATAGTTTCTTGGATATTCACGGGTAACGGGGTTCAAGGGAAGCCCGTTGATGTTCAGCTTTGTATCCGATACGATGGGACCCAGATCATCAATAGGATTACCGATGCCGTTAAAGGTACGGCCGAGAATATCCTCAGAAACGGTAAGTTCCATGGGATGGCCGGCAAGCCGGGTGTGGGTATTATTCAGGGACATGTTTTCTGTGCCCTCAAATACCTGGATTACGGCTTTGTCTTCATAGATTTCCACAATACGTCCCAGTTTGCGCTCTTTTCCATCAATAACAAATTCTACGATTTCTTCAAAAAAAGCATTTTTGACACCTTCTAATACAACCAAAGGGCCATTGATCTCACTAAGCCCTAAATACTCAATTGCCATTTGTACTCCTCCCTTTCCTTATGCATTTTTTCGCAGTACGTTGTTATAGAAAGCATCGATATCACTATGATACTGGTCGAAAAGCTGCAGCTGATCATTGGGTACATCATATTTGATGGCGATGACTTTTTCAAAGATATTATCTTCTTTCAAAATTGACATTGGCATACCCATCATAATCAGTGTTTTTGATTTTTTATATAGATATAGAATGGTTTCCATCATTTTATACTGTTTTTCCATAGGAACGCTGGTGTCTTCTTTGTGGAAGGCATTCTGCTGCAAGAAGCCCAGACGAATTACCCGGGCGATCTCCAGAATTAATTTCTGATCGTCCGGAAGGACATCACTGCCGATCAGCTTAACGATTTCCATCAGGGAGCTTTCCTGATTCAAGAGTGCCATCAGCTGATTGCGCAGGTCGATAAAGTTTTTGTTCACATGGTCTTTGTACCATGGCGCCAGGTCCTGCAGATATTCACTGTAACTGGTAAGCCAGTGAATGGCCGGAAAATGGCGGGCATAAGCCAGGGATTTATCCAATCCCCAGAAACAGCGGACAAAACGTTTGGTATTCATGGTTACCGGTTCGGAGAAATCACCGCCTTGAGGGGATACGGCACCGATGATGGATACCGAACCTTCGGTACCATTTAAGTTCTCCATGATACCGGCGCGCTCGTAAAAGGCTGATAAACGGGAGGCCAGATATGCCGGGAAGCCTTCTTCCGCAGGCATTTCTTCCAGACGTCCGGACAATTCACGCAAAGCTTCTGCCCAACGGGATGTGGAATCGGCCATGATAGCTACATCATATCCCATGTCACGGTAATATTCTGCCAGGGTAAGTCCGGTGTAGATGGATGCTTCGCGGGCAGCAACAGGCATGTTGGAAGTGTTGGCTATTAAGGCGGTGCGGTGCATCAGCGGATTACCGGATTTTGGATCAACCAGTTGTGCAAATTCTTCCAGTACCTGGGTCATTTCGTTACCACGTTCGCCGCAGCCGATATAGATAATGATATCAGCATCAGACCATTTGGCAATCTGGTGCTGGGTCATTGTCTTACCGGTTCCAAAACCACCAGGTACGGCAGCGGTGCCGCCTTTGGCGATGGGGAACATGGTATCCAGAATACGCTGGCCGGTTATCAGTGGCTTGGAAGCTGGAAAACGCTTAGTGGCAGGGCGCCCAATTCGAATAGGCCACTGCTGAGCCAGTGTCAATTCACGGGTGGTACCGTCGGATAATTCCAGCGTTACCAGAGCATCTGTGATGGTATATGCACCATCCGTTACGACATTTACTACGGTACCGCTGATATCGGGCGGAACCATTGATTTATGAAGAATAGATTGCGTTTCCTGGGTTTCGGCTATGATTGTTCCGGGAAGCAGTACATCCCCTTTGGCTACGGTGATGTGTACATCCCATTTTTTCTCTTTGTTTAAGGAGTCTACTGACACTCCGCGGCTGATGTATTGGCCGGAGCTTTTAGCGATTTCCCCCAGAGGACGCTGGATGCCGTCGAAGATATTATTCAGGATTCCCGGCCCTAATGTAACGGAGATAGCATCTCCGGTTGCGGTTACCGCATCACCTGGCTTTAATCCGGTAGTTTCCTCGAAAACCTGGACCGTAGTCAGGTCTTTTGTCAGCCCAATGACCTCACCAACCAGGTTCTCCGAACCAACGCGGACCATCTCGGCCATGCGAAAACCAGTGTTGCCTTTTAACGACACGACAGGTCCATTGATTCCATAGATTACTCCCTCGTTATTCATAGATAACATCCTCCGTCAAAGGTAAATTTTTCTTTTTCATCACCTAATAAAGTGGAAAAAGAATTATCGATCAAGATGTTCTTAGAGCGGATAACAGCACGCATTCCGCCCATGAAAGGTTCTTTCGAAAGGGTTGGAATAATGTGGGCATCTTTCAGCCGTTCGGTTAAAGAAACTAACAGATGCTCATCCGAAGGGTCGATATAGATGACCATTTCATCACCGGCAGCAAATTCAATGGCCTGGATAATCTGGTTATATAGCATGTCTTGATATTCCTGTGTTTCCTTGAATGCATTTAGTTTTTCGGTAACTTCCAGAAATAATTTATCCTTTAAGTCGGTCTGGATTTCAGAAATCTGCCGCTTGATCAGCAGATGCTCGGCGGAGACTTCCTTATTAAAATCACGTTTCAATTTATCGGATTCAGCTTTTAATTCAGCATCTGCCTGGCGGTTTTTCATCGCCACATGTTCATTATAAGCTTGATCCAGGCCACTTTGATGCTTTTCGATAAGCTTTTGGGCATCTTCCTGTGCACTGGCTATGGATAAGTCATAAAAGTGCTGTAATTTTTCCTCAGTTTTCAAATCTATCACCTTCTTTTTGTCAGTTATGTTACAATTTCAATCCGATGGATTCGTTTATATAAGATGTAATAAAGTCTGGTTTACGTCCAGTACCATGACGATCCGGTATTTCAATCAGCAGTGGAAGCTTGTGGGACAACTTTACTTCGTCGATGATGTCCGGGAATTCCCTGCCGAACTTTTCGGTTAGCAGGATAATCCCGATTTCTTTGTCGGCAAGAGCATTGTTAAGGGCCTGATGAAGTTCCCCGCGTTGGTGAACAACAACTCCTTCCACGCCGGCCAGCCGCATACCGGTCTGGGTATCTATGTTATCGCTGATCAAAAACATTTTCATAAGATTACAGTGCTCCCAGAATCATGAATGAGATGATCAGTCCATAAAGGGCAACACCCTCGGCCAGACCTACGAAAATCAGGGATTTACCAAGGATACTCTGATCTTCGCTGATTGCACCAAGAGCAGCACTTGCAGCGCTGGCAACTGCAATACCGCCGCCGATACAAGATAAACCGGTTACAAGAGCCGCTGCCAGGTAACCCATACCTGTTGCCAGGGCAGCACCGGACGCTTCCGAAGCAGCGAATACCTCCACGTTACCTGCCAACATAACGGCAGAAGCGATCAACAATGTCCCAAAGAAGAAAAATACATTTACCCCTAAGGTTGTTTTGTAACGCCCCCGGTTCTTCTCCCCGATGAAATAAATTCCAAATGGAACGACAATGCTTAAAAGCAATGCTGCAGCTAAAGTAATTTGTACAAGTGTTGTCATAATACATGATCTCCTTTTTTATGATTGTATTTTAAAAATGGTGTAAATTCCCGACCTGTTCCTTTATAAAAACGGCTGAATAATTCATAGTATTCAAGACGCAGTACCTGAATTCCCACGATCAGACCTTCCATACCACACACGAACAGATTGCCCAGGATGATCACAACCCAATTGATATTGCTTCCGGCTTCGGCTCCTGCCAATGTCAGGACCACTTCCATCATCGCCGCATGGCTTAAGGCAAAAGCGCCGATACGGACAAATGACAGTGTATTGGAAAAGTAACTCAGCAGGACTTCAAAGATTTCGAAGAATCCCTGGACAAAGAACATTCCCTTGGACTTGGGCATAATTTCTGCTTTCTTTGTAACCAGGTGGGTGAGTGGCTCCTTGAATAAGATTACCAGGAGCGGCAGCACAAACATCAGGCTCAGAACAGCAGTTGCCGGCAGTGTATTACCGGTCATGAATAAGAGGATGACAGCTACGACGGCGGCATAAAAGACCAAGCCGGCCAGAGCGTTGTGGTCAAACCAGATGTTCTGGGCATCCCGTGCTTTGACGGCATTAATAATATGGAACACCATGGTCAAAAGAATCAGGAACATTCCGAATCCGACGGCAACTATAAATACAGTATTCAAGGTTCCGATAAACGGAATTTTCACAAGACTTTTCATTGGCCGCAGCCATATGGGTTCCAGGATATCCTCAAAGCCAAAGAAACTGCCGTACATAAAACCGAAAATAGTTGAGAAGATTCCGGCAGTACCGATAATCGCGGCCAAATCCATTTTCTTAAACTTATACAGCAGGAATCCGCCAACAACCAGGCAGAGCCCTTGCCCCACATCGCCAAACATGGCGCCGAAGATAAAGGCGTAGGTCAGCGAGACAAAGATGGTCGGGTCGATTTCGTTATATGCCGGTAATCCATACATCCTGATAAACATCTCAAAGGGTTTAAATATCTTTGGATTCTTCAGCTTTGTAGGCGGCGTTCGGGAAACATTCTCCTCTTCGCTTTCGATAAAGCAGTACAGATTCTCATCATCCTGAATATCCTTCTGAAAAGCCGCGGCATTTTTCTCCGACATCCAACCGCAGAGAATGTAGAAAATCTCGAATTCATCCTTGGTACAGGCAGCCAGTTTACGGACATCAAAGTTTTGGGAAAGTGCATCCAATGTATTCTTGGCGGCGATTAATTTGTCTCTATGCTCCGTTAGAAGTTGTTCCAGACGCTGCCTGTATCCTTTGATCTCGGATGTCAGCCGCTGATAGTTGGTACTCATATTGGAAAATACTTCTTCCGGTGAACCTTTGTAGTTGTGGGGCAGGTATGTCACCTCAAAATGCATGGATGAATAAACGGCGTCAATCTTCTTGAGCTGTGAGCGCGGACAGAAATAAATGCCCCATACATAGGAGTCATCATCACCACAGGGATAAAAGAAGGTGTCATAATTTGCATAAATGTAATCCAGGAATTTCCCATAGAACTCTTTGGAAATCTTACCAAAGCGAAAACGGATAAACTCGAAGTCTAAAAGTGCGGACAGGTTGTAATCCAGAGTACGAAATGGTTTTACCCGTTCCATCGCCGTGCCAAGCCTCTGATGGATCTGCTCCAGGTCATCCAGCTTCTCTTTAAAGCCTGTATATTCCTTATCCAGACGATCGATAAATGCGATGGATTCCTCCAGTGACAGCGAAAGGTCGTTAAGAGGAATGTCTGTGTCAAGTGCATTATAGAATTCATTGGCGGTATTCAGATACTCTTTATAAGGATTAATCTGAATGTAGGGTGCCAGGTTCTGAACACTTTGCAGTTCGGAAAGGGCATTTTCGAGATGGATTTCATATTTCGATAAGTAATCATTCACTACACGGTCGATATCAGACTTCGGTCCGGTAATGCTTAAGAATTCCATTTTCTCAATCAATGAAATATACCTCCGGTATCTTAGGGTGTCTCTGAAAACTGCAATGAGTTTTCAGATATGCTCTAGAATTGAAATATGTGTTTTAAAGTTTCTTCTGAAGGAATGCCGTAACGGATACATTCCAATGCAACGGTAAGCCGCCGGATCTCATGGTCCTTAAGATAAAGATAATGGTATAAAATGGCCGCAGAATAGGGATTCTTTTTGGCGGCCCCGGATAAAACGTGCTTCATAATGTAGATGTACGTATTTTCCAGAGTGTCAGGCTCTAGCTGCTCGTAATGTGTTCCATAATAAGTATTGGCAAGGAGGCGTTTAAAACTGTCTTCACTTTCTGCTTCGATCAGTGCGGAAATATCTGATTTCTTTAATTTGTAATTGACAGGGATGATCAGCGCGTAGATGTCGGCCGATGACATTTTATAAAACCGGCGCGAACGAGATATCCACTGCAGATTCAACATGTCAAATTTGTTCCCATACGCTTTTGTGATCAGTTCCAGGTCATCCTTGGTCAGAATCTTATCCTTCACCTTCCAGATCTGAGTAAAATAGTAGAGATCCAATGTCATCTCATAGTCAAATAAGGTAGGAGTCTCAATATGAGACAGGTGGGTCAGCGGCTTATGATACTCTGTGCCCTTTAGGTTATTGATAAATTCCTCAATCGAAACCGAGGATGCCAGCAGATTAATATTCAGTTGGGAATGCCGGTCAAAAAAATCCTTGAACATAGATAAATCCAGGTCCACCTCACGATGATCCAGGATCTTATTAAGGCAGTTTTTCATAATAGATATTTCATAACGCTTGAAATACAGGTCGAGAAACTTGCGCTGCTTTATATCGGCAAAACGATAGATTCTTGCAAAATCGTTATATACTGAATTGATCAGCAGTTTTTCAATGTCTCCACGATGCAGGTTCTGCTCATCCAGAGAAGCCCATATCTGGCTGTAAGCAGGCTTTTGCCTAAGATATGCTACAGCCAATGGAACGGATGTAATCTCAGACAGTTCCCGGTATTCTTTATCAGTCAAGAGTTTGCTTTGCATAGCCCTGATTTTCGTAGCAATCCCGCTGTATGCTAATAAATTGCTCATAGAATCACATCCTAATTATTTTTTGGAAAATGGCATCAGAAAGCTGCTCATGATGCTCATTATAATAATTCTCTAAAGAAGATAAAGCTCTTTTTGTATCTTCCCTTAACTTGGCCAACGCCGCATCGGTTTGCACCTGCAGTGCCTGGCGAAGCTTTTCTAACTTTTCTTCGGTATCTCTTTCTACCTGGGCATCGAACTGGGCTGTTTTCTGATCCATTTGATGCTTTAATACATCAAGCTGCCCGGATGCCTCTTCCATAATTTTTTTGGCAGCAATCTCGATTTCGGATAATTTCTTAATAACTGCTTCCATAAGTTTTTGTGCCTCCTGCGTACATATTCCCTGAAAAATGATCTTTTTCAGGGCAATTTTAGTTCTTCATCTTATAATACTCCTTTTTTTAGAAAATACTATAGGCAAAGTGTTAAAAAATATTTTTTTAATTTTTACATTTTAAGTAAAATATAGTAAGATACAAAAAGAGTTGCTGTTCATTCTGTGACCAGCAGCACGCTTCGCGGAATAATCGCCGTGTGAACAGTAACCCAAAAGACATTCTGTTAAGACAGCATAAGGCTGAAGTGTAACGTCAGAATGGTATCATATATAATAGTAGAAAAGGGAAAATAAAATGCGTTTGAGAAATATTAAAGGATCTAAAGAAATTATTGAAAGCAGCGAATTTGTTATTCAGAATCCAAAGGGATTAAAGGGGAGCTGGACAGCGAAATTCGGCAATGATAATCCGATTCATATTGAAGTGGGTATGGGGAAGGGAAGATTCGTCATGGAACTTGCCGGTAAAAACCCTCAGATTAATTATATCGGGATTGAAATGTACGACAGTGTACTGCTGCGTGCCTTGCAGAAAAGAGAGCAGCAGCAGGAGATGCCCAATCTGTATTTCCTGCGGATGGATGCAAGAGAATTGCCGGAGGTATTTGAGCTGGGTGAAGCAGACCGTATCTACTTGAACTTCTCCGATCCCTGGCCGAAAGACCGCCACGCTAAGAGACGGTTAACTTCAAAAAATTTCTTAGAAAGATATGATAAAATCCTGTCATCGAACGGCCGCATAGAATTTAAAACGGATAATCGGGATTTGTTTGAATTCTCATTAGAGGAAGTAAAAGGGACAAAATGGAATCTGGATGCATATACATTTGACCTGCATCATGATGAGGAAATGATGAAAGAAAATATTAAGACGGAATATGAAGAGAAATTTTCCTTAATGGGGAATCCCATTCATAAAATGGTAATCAGCCGGATCCTATAATAGTGCATAGTTAAACCAAAAATTCATATACTACATATGATAGAAAAAAGGGTTAGGGTAAAGATAGATGGCCAAATCTAAGGGAATCCGTACATCATTGCTGCAATGGAGCTACAAGAACAAAAAAGCTGATAAAAAGGTGGTTCAAATTCACAAATCGATGAATGAACTGGAAACGTTCCTCCAACAAAAGAGAAATCCCAAGAAATAAGCAAGAAACTTGAACGGACATGATAAATAATCAGGGAAAACCAAGGAGGCAGAAAAATGATTTATGAATTAACGCAGGATAATTTTTCAGATGAAATAAAGAACAGCGAAATCCCTGTTCTGGTGGACATGTATGCGGATTGGTGCAGCTCATGTATGAACATGACGCCGATTATCGACACTCTGGCGAAAGAGCAGGAAGGCCGGTTGAAAGTCTGCAAAATCGACATTAATGCTGCACCGCAGTTAGCAGCCAAGTATCATGTGGAGTCACTTCCAACCTGTATACTTTTTGATGAAGGTGATATTAAAACGAGGGTTGTAGGTGTAAGAAATAAACATGAATTGGAAGAAGAAATAGGGATATAAAGTGAAAATGTACAATATAAAGTTTTTGTAAAGAAAAGGGGTTGATTTTTCAACCCCTTTCAATTATAATTGACCTTGTTCACAAAAATTTTACAAAACGCGCGATTAGCTCAGCTGGCAGAGCACCTGACTCTTAATCAGGGTGTCCAGGGTTCGAACCCCTGATCGCGCACTGGGGCACTGCTTTTGGCGACATTGAGCGCCGGGGGTGGTGTTTTGCACGTAAGCAATGAGCGGTGCAAAAATAGATTGGTACGGTACGGGAGAGGAGCTTGCTCATCTCCCGTACTGTACCAATCTATTTTTATAGGGCGAATGCCCGTGACCGAGATGCAGCGAAGCGGAATCGAGGTGCACCTGCGGAGTAAATCATTCAACCTATCCCTTGCCGGGTCAAGTTGCATAATAAACAACGAAACAAATAAAAACTTGGGACATTTTTGGAGAAATAAACGTCTAATGTATAGAAACATGAAAAAACATGTTGCTGTACGTACAGAGTAGAAAGGAATTATTATGGATAAATTGATAAAAGAAGCCAAGCAGGGCGATTCAGATGCATTTACCCAACTTATGCAGTTACAGATGCAAAATATGTACAAGGCTGCACGAGCTCTTTTGGACAATGATGAAGATGTAGCTGATGCCATTTCAGAAACCATTTTGACCTGTTGGGAGAAAATCAAGCAATTAAAGTATGATAAGTATTTTCGAACTTGGATGACAAGAATTCTTATTAACAAGTGCAATGATATTCTGCGGAAAAAGGTAAATCTTTTTTTCACAGATGAAATACCGGAAATACCTTCCTACGATACGAGATTTGAAAATATCGAATGGAAAGAAGCACTTAACGTGCTGGATAAGAAATATCGATTAGTAATAATTCTTTATTATGTAGAAGGCTTTAAGACAAGTGAAATCGGCCAGATCCTTGATATACCTGATAGTACGGTAAGAAGCAGACTGGCAAGAGGCAGAAAATGGTTGGTAAATGAGTATGATTCCAAAAGGAGGGAAACAGTATGAGCAGACGAGATACGATAGAAGTATTACAGATGGAAGTGGATATTCCGGATGTAGTACAGAAAAAAGCAAATCAAACATTTGATAAAATCCGTGAGGATAAGGTTGAAGTTGGTGCGGATGCCAAGATTATTCCATATAATATGCAAATCAAGACAGTTTCAAAATTTTATAAAAAAAGAATCGGTATTATTGTAGCTGTGGTTACACTTGCGTTAGCAACAGTAAGTGTGGCAGCTGCGTATCTGAATTGGAGTAAGAGCCTTTCAGAAGGATTACAGGCAACGCAGGAGCAAAAGGTCCAAATGGAAGAAAATAACATGTCGACATTTGTGGATCAGGCGTGTACGGATCAGGGAATTACCGTAACAGCGGTGCAGAGTATTACAGACAATTATTATACACATATTGCTTTTAAAGTAGAAGGATATGAACCGGAAGAGGGTCTTCAGCCGGATTTTGAAACAATGGAAGTAACGGTCGATGGAAAAGACGATTTTAGTTACGGAGGAGGATTTTATGATGGTTTGATTCAGGGTACGGATGGGGGAGTTGCTAATGCGGATGGAACACCTTTAGATACAGATGAAAACGGAGGATTTATTGAGCATTATGTAATGGATGATGGCAGTTTGGAATACCGGATTACTTTAGCTAACGCTCATGAAAAGGGTTATTTTATAAACAAGCCGATTCATGTGGAACTCTATAATTTGGGAACTGTTTCAAAAGCGGAGTATTTTAATGAAATAGAAGGTACATGGTCATTTGATTGGGATTTGCAGGGTTCTGAAGATATGAAGGAGTGTACACTGAATATACCACTTGGAGATACAAGTGCAACGGTTGTAAAAGCAGAACTTTCACCTATCTCACTCCGGGCAGAGTATGAATTCCCCAGGCAGGAAGTATCAGATACCGGTTTAGATGAGAATGGTGAAGAGATAAGTTTTAATTCGTATGCAGAACCACCGCAGCTTTCCGGTGTTAAAATGAAAGACGGTACATTATATCCATTCCTTTATCTGGGACCGGGAAGTTTGGGATACGAATCAGAAGATACAGATATCTATATGACCGCTTTTGCAATTGACCGCATTATTGATGTGGAGCAGGTCGAAAGCTTATTGTTTATAAAATCATATCCGGAGAATGAGGAGCCATTAACCGAAGATAATTTTTATGTTGTTCCGATCAGGTAACAGATGCAAAATATAAGAAGGGGGGGGATATAATGTAGCTAAGAAATCATTACAGAGTATCAGAAAAGGGTGGAGTTTACTAAGTGCTGGGTAGGTGAAATAATCACCTGCCCAGCAACTTTTTCTTCCTGACAATATCATTAAAGGTTCCATTTTTACGGCTCCTTTCCGTATGTTCCACAGCAAGCATTTACTACTTGTTTACAGTGCCTATTTGTGTTTTCTGCCTGCAATGGTTTGTCTGTTTCGCAGGTGGTACAAGTTAAAAATAAAATTTGATATTTTGGAAGAGATTTGGTAAAATACGATTGGGTGCTACCTAGACAAAGGTAGGCGGTTAGTCCTTCAACGGAGGACTGTGACCTCCGATTACATAGAAACCTTGCAAAAGGAATATGCAGTAGGAGGGATGCTTTTATGAGTTATTTCGAAATGCTCTCCATCATATTAATGATTATTCAAATCATTGTAATGATTGTATTAGCATATAAAGATAATCACACAAAAAAGTAACCGCCCAACGTAAAGTGGTCCCCATGTCAAGGACATTTTAAAAAAAAGCACTTAAAAAAAGAAAAAAAGTGCTGTATTCTACTTCCAAGGAGGGGATACAGACAAAACAGAGCCAGTATCGTTTTCCATGATGCTGGCTCTGTTTAATATATTTCTGTATCTGATATGATG
>Ga0153940_1000186_pt1 | contig 37394 bp, 26 predicted proteins | sample TSNJ024MetaG_FD_104736 | JGI IMG/M metagenome (GOLD analysis project Ga0153940, IMG submission 104736) | Attine ant fungus gardens microbial communities from New Jersey, USA - TSNJ024 MetaG | ecosystem: Host-associated > Fungi > Mycelium > Unclassified | place: USA: New Jersey, Brendan T. Byrne... | reverse complement strand
GTTCATAGGCTGGCAAGTTGGAGAGCAACAGAAAAACTCTACACATTAGCCACACATGTCGGGTGGCAAGTTGGCAGACAACAGAAAAATCAGCACTAAGTAAAAAGGTAAGGTTGTCCATATCGGGCAACCTTCTGCTGTTTCCGGATATTTTACATAAAGAAAGAGAATGTCAAATGAAAAGACATATAGATAACAAGGCTGCATTAAAAATTATCGTAGATACGGCTAAAAGGTATGATGAAAAACTGAATGATAAACATTTTTTAATACTATATCAGGTTGGAGGAGAAACAAAGAGTGTATCCGTCGCTTTTCGTGACATGAACTATCTCCATTTGACGGGGGTGAAGTCGAAATTATCGGCACAGCAATTTTATTCAGCGTGTCTGTCCGGTAAGTTGTCAGAAAAAGATTATAGTATAGATACTAAAGGCAAGGCACAGCAGAAGTTAGCAGTCCTGCCGTATTTGCCGGACATGCTATTTCATAATTGTATGATTGGAGATTTCATTAATAGTGGTATTTATATAAAAACGGATTATTTTGTTGGTGATACGAAAGCGGTACTAAGTGTAGGTTTTCGCTATGGAAGAACAGCGGACATTCCGGTAACGCTTTACAATGAAAATGTAAAACGGCTTGTAAAGCCAGTATCTAAAGTATTGGCTATTTTCTCAAAGATGTACAACAATGAAAAGTATACTACCTGTACATATCTATCAAAGGGGCAAGAGATAAGTAAGTTGAAAATACCTAAAGAGATAGGGGTAGAGCTTTTCTAGTATTTTCCTATTAAATGAAAAAAGTACCGATTTTACGGTACTTTAGAGAGCGCGAGACGGGACTCGAACCCGCGGCCTCGACCTTGGCAAGGTCGCGCTCCACCAACTGAGCCACTCGCGCATATATTACCTGTGCAATAGATAATATACTATAGAATTCCATTGATTGTCAACCTATTTTTTATTTTTATGGCCGCAAAATAGCACTCAAGACATACTGACTGTTTGGGAAGTTCTTCTGACTGATTTCATCCAGTCTAATCAAATCCACATCCAGCCATAATTCTTCTGCCACCACGATCATATTAGAAAACATCACACCAAAATTCAACTCATCCCTTTTTTTCAAACGGTCTGACCTTTGCTTTTTAGAAAAAATATGAATCCGGTTATCATACACCACAAACCGCCAAGGCTGTGCATTCATGCTGGACGGCGCAAGTCTTGCTGCCTCTAAAAGCTGTTTCATCCAGACCCGCGGTACTTCTTTATAAACACACAGCTCATCCATATCCAGGCGTTTTGCTTCAATCGGCTTGCGGGTATGTGGATTTTTGCTCTTCCCAAAAGCCAGCAGGGCAAACAGTTTTTTCCCATTCTTCTTCTGCAGTGTCTTTTTCAAAACGGTCATACCTACAAAGCAACTCCCCATTCCTCTACTGCATAGGTATAATGACATCTGCTGCATGATATATCCTGCATTCATAGCTGCTCTGTCTTTTTCTTCTGAATAAAGGGCAAGATAATAAGGCGCACGAACTCCCAATACACCTACTGCACGATGCTGCCCCTTTCGGTTGTCTATAATAGAAAAATCTGTTTCAATACCACCGAACAGTCCCTGGGTTGTCCGATAATAACTTCTGATTCCTTCCAGTATCTGATTGCTCAACGATTCCATATGATAATTGCGAACCGATTTTCTTGCAAATATTGCCTCATATATATTCATTCTATCACCCTTAATCATTTCGTAATATTATTGTAACATAATCCCTCGCATTTGCAAGTGCCGATTTAGATGTTTTAGATAAATTTTATTATTTATTTTTATAAATTATTACCTAAATATGTTGTTATTATCAAAATAATTGGCTGGCAGCCAACATATTGAACTATTTCACCTTTTTAAATATTACATCGCTAAACTGTAACAGTTACGGTTACGGTTCACAGCACTCATGGCCTCTGGAAATATATACTATGCTGTGGTATAATTAATGTGGTACTTGCTCCCGAATAACGCTGCAGCAAGAAATAGGAGGGCGGGATCATGCTTCAGATACCAGACAGCAAAAAACGAAACCTTTGCTTTCCTCAGCGCATAACCGAGGCTATAGGCAAGATTTTTGACCATCCGCTCACTCTTGTGGAAGCGCCAATGGGCTACGGCAAGACGACAGCTGTTAGGGAGCACGTTATTTTAACGGGCGCCGGTTTGTTATGGCAAAATATATATGATGATTCAAAAGCCGCCTTTTGGGGCGGCTTTTGTCTTCTTTTCAAGGAGCTTGACAGCGACCGGGCATATAGTCTCGCACAACTAGGTTTTCCTGACGACAGTGTTTCCATGCACGCCGCCTTGACGCTTATAAGAAGTATTGCTTTGCCCGGGCAGACTGTTATCGTCATTGATGACTTTCATCTCGTGGATACACGTGAGACGGCAGACTTTATCACTTATTTAGCGGCAAATAAAATCGCAAATCTTCACATTGTACTCATCTCCCGCTATTTTGAATTTTTTAGTACTGTAGAGCTGTCACTAAAGAATTACCTGTATCACATTAAAAAAGAAAGCTTCGAGTTTAGCCCAAAAGAAATCATTGATTATTATAAATGCTGCGGTATAAGCATAACGGCAAGCGAAGCGGACGAGCTATACAATTTAACCGAAGGATGGATCAGCGCTTTATACCTTCTCATGCTGAATTATAAGGAAAGCGGAAATCTGTTAACATCGATCAATATTTATATGCTGATCGAGCAAGCGGTTTATGAACCATTTCCGGATAAAATAAAGAAATTCCTTTTGTTGATGTCAATCTACAACAGCTTCACCCCGGAACAGGCAGCCTATATGATACCGGACTCTGACATAGAGGAAATGATAAACGAAGTCACCGGCAAAAATGCCTTTATCATGTATGATCCGATTCAAAAATCCTATCATATCCACAGCATTTTCAAGAACTTCCTCTCCAATAAGCTGAAGTCAATGGGAGAGCCTTTTGGGACGGAGCTTTATAAAAAAGCTGCTGGGTGGTACATGCAAAGCGGCGGCTATCTCTTATCCATGCATTATTCATACCTTTGCGGAGATTTTGATACATTGTTTAAAGCTCTGGAGTTGGACAGAGGGCAAAGCATAAACGGCGAACACAAAGAATTGCTCATAAAATATTTTGACGAGTGCTCCATGGAAGACAAAATAAAACATCCATATGCCGTGCTTATTTATGCCAGACGCATGTTTATGTTTAACGAAATTTCTCTTTTCAAAAAAACCTGCGAAGCGTTTATGGCAATTTATCAGAATATTGAAACTGTGGATACTGCTTACAAAGACAGCCTTCTTGGCGAATATGAGCTTCTAATGAGCTTTGCGGAATATAATGACATTGAGAAAATGGCCGAACACCACAAGGGGGCGCATGAACTTTTAAAGGAATCTTCGCTGATCCTCGACAAGCAATCAAGTTGGACATACGGATCTCCGTCGGTGCTGTATCTGTTTTACAGAAAATCCGGCGAGCTTTTAAAAGAAGTGAACACCATGCTGGAAGTAATGCCTTATTATTATAAAATTACCGGTAGTCACGGAAAAGGCGCCGGGGAAATCATGAGTGCCGAACGCTTTTACTATATGGGCGATTTCCTGAATGCTGAGATTGCCATGCATAAAGCCTATCAAGCGGCGGAGGAAACATCGGACATAATGCTCTGCGCTGCTTTTCTGGACATAAAGCTCAGCTTTATTAAGGGTGATTTCGCTGGAATGACGGCGCTCTTTAAAAAGCTTCGTGACAATATCTACGAAAAGAAGGGGCATATGTTTCTGCACACGATAGATATCTGTGAAGCATATATCTTTTCCTGTCTGCACATGAATGAAAAAGTAGCTTCGTGGGTTAAAGACGGCGAGTTTCAGAGCACGCGATTGCTCTTTCCCTCGCTTGCTTATCTCAATATTGTATACGGCAGGGTTTTGCTGGAAAGCGGCGAATACGCCAAGCTGCTGGGCAGGACGGAAGAATTTCTGCGTATGGCCTGTGTTTACCCCAATTTGCTGGCTCAGATTTATACATATATTTATATCACGGCCGCCAGCGCGCGGGTTTCAAGGGAGGACGACGCGGCTTTCGCGCTTGGACAGGCACTCAGCATTGCGGCGCCGGATCGGGTATATATGCCGTTTGCGGAAAACGGCGATGCGATAAAACCGTTTTTGGAAGAACTGCAGGCGCGAGGCATGTATACGGATCACATTCCCGCGATACTGACACTTTACGGACAATATCATAAAGCCAAGGAGCGCATGGTCAGAAAAAATTCCGTTCCGGGCAAAGCGTTGCTAACCGAAAGGGAAAATGAAATAGCGCGGCTTGCGGCGCAGGGCCTTTCCAACAAGGAAATCGGCAAACGCCTGTATATCTCTGCAAACACTGTGAAAACGCATCTGAAAAGCGTTTTTGAAAAGCTCGGCATAAATTCAAGGAGACTGCTTTCGCAGGAGTTTGATGGCTGATCTTCGGTAGAAATTCACAAAATCCATCAAATTCACCCATATGCATCACCCGACAGGCGATATGAACGGGCATAAATCCACTGTACAATTGTTGTACGGTGGATTTTTTGCTCCACCCGGGAGGCGGTTTTATGAGCAGAATTGTGCGTGTCACGCCAAAAGAAGATTACTTCCTTGAAGTTGTGCTGGACAATGGCAGCAGCGTTACTATCGACTTTACAGGCAGGCTTCATACGGTGCGGTTTTCAATATTATCCGATAAAGAATATTTTAATACAGTGACGACTGACGGAACTTTTGTACGGTGGAACTATAAAATCGAGATTTCACTGAGCGAAGTTTTAGAGATGGCGCAAAGGTAGGCATGTGAAATAGAACGGCTTTTAGAAGCGAGGAGGGTTTTAACGATGCACATACATTTGATACCTATAATCCAAGGCACGGCGGTCATTGCTCTTATTGCCTTGGTGCTTTGGATTGTTTTAATAAGGTTAAGAAGAATCCGTAAACTGAATATACGAGACGCTTCCCTCACAGGCGAAGAGCTCGACGAACACGCGAAAAAGATAGCTTTGGAGCATACCGTTTCCGCGAAAAAGAGCCTTTTGAACTGGCCGGTTCCAAGGATGAACGATAATTATGATTTTATTTTATCTGTATACAAGGGACTCAATGAGGATATACAAAAAAAGCGACCACTCCACGGCTCCGCTGAATGGCTGCTTGATAACTTCTATATCATAGAAGAGCAGGTAAAAGTGCTGAGACGTGAACTAACGAAAAAAAGCTATCTGCGCCTGCCTGTCCTGCGGACAGGGCCGTTTAAAGGGTATACGCGGATATTCGCCATTGCCGCGGAGCTTGTGGCTCATACCGACGGACAAGTCGATGAGGCAATTCTTACAGATTATCTGAAAGCATACCAGTTGAATAATGTTCTTTTTGACAGAGAAATATGGGCGGCTCCAACGGTGATCCGGCTTGCCCTCATTGAAAGCGTCAGCTCTCTTTGTGAAAACATCATAAACACGCAAATGGAGTGGCGTAAAGCGGACGAGATTTTTGGCAAATGGATGAAAAATGAGAGTCCGGATTTGGGTAAGGCTTCAAAAGCCATTATCGACAGCTTAATAAAGATGGATGATATCAATCCACCGTTTATTGAGCATTTATCCTACCTGTTACGAAGGTCAGGACGCAGCTACGTGCCGGTGCTGCGGGACATGGATAACACGCTCTCCAGATTTGGGATAACCATTGAGCAAATTACGCAGAAAGAGCACGACATCCGTTCGGTAAACACCGTCTCCATGGGTAACAGTATCACGAGTCTGCGCTATTTTGGAACATTGGACTTTGCGGATTTTTTTGAATCCATAAGTTTCGTGGAACAAATCCTGAGACAGGATCCGGACGGAACCTATCCGCAAATGGATCTTTCCTCCCGCAATTATTACAGAAGCAGGATTGAAGAAATGGCGTCTGTTTATGAAGTTTCTGAAATACACATCGCCAAGGAGGCACTTGAGCTGGCAAAACAGTCATATTTAAATTGCGCCGGGGAGAGCATGGATATGCTGGTCCGGCGCACTTGGCATGTGGGTTATTATTTAATTGGAGACGGAATGAAAAGCCTGGGCGACAGGCAGAAAAAAGCAAGACGTCCACTTATAAACAAGCTTGGCATAGACAACAAATTTCTAAGAAGTCTGTATATGGGTTCAATTATTTTGATCACACTGGTTTTGACCGGGCTGGCGATATGGTATCCCACACTCACATCTGCCCCCCATACGCTTCTTCTCTCTGCGCTGGCAGGGTTTTTCGTGCTGATACCCGTTTCGGAAATTGCCGTAAACCTTGTAAACTGGATCATCTGCAAGGCGCTCCGGCCCGCTTTTTTCCCGCGGCTGGAGCTAAAATCAGGTATTCCGGAGGAGCTGAGCACGTTTGTTGTTATACCAACATTACTCCCCGACGCGGAGCGGGTAAATGAGCTTTTGAAAAACTTGGAGGAACATTATCTTACCAACCGGGAGGAAAATCTGTACTTTGCCCTGATTGGTGCATTCAGGGATTCCGACGCAGCTGTTATGAACGATGATCAAACAATCATTGATACCGCTATGAGCGGGATAGCGGTATTGAATCAAAAATATGCAGCGCCGGACAGAGAAATATTCTATTTCTGCCACAGGGAGAGACAATTCAGCGAAAAGAACAATAAGTGGATCGGATGGGAACGAAAAAGAGGCGCGCTGATGGAGTTTAACAACCTCCTTTTAGGCGCTGACGATACCAGCTTTAAGTATTTATCCTGTAAGGTGATGTGCCTTTCAAATATAAAATATATTATTACCCTTGATTGTGACACAATCCTGCCGATGGGTATGGCGAAAAGAATGGTCGGAGCCATGGCCCACCCCCTGAACCGGCCGGTAATCGACAAAAAGCGAAACGTCGTCACCGTAGGCTATGGCATTATGCAGCCCAGAGTTGATGTTAACATCGTGAGTTCCAACAAATCGCTCTTTTCAAGGATTTTTACCGATCAGGGCGGAATCGACCCCTATGCCAATGCCATCTCCGATGTTTATCAGGACTTGTTTGGCGAGGGAATATTTACCGGCAAGGGAATTTACGATTTAAACGCATTTCAGGCGGTGCTCAAAAACGCCATCCCTGAAAACCGGGTTTTAAGCCATGATCTGTTAGAAGGCTCATATGCCCGAACCGCGCTGGTTTCAGACCTTAAACTCATAGACTCCTTCCCGTCGGGATATAATTCTTTTTCCTCCCGGCAGCACCGTTGGGTCAGAGGAGACTGGCAGCTGCTGCCCCTTTTGTTTGCGCGGATATTCGACCATAGCCGCAACAAGATCAAAAACCCCCTGTCATCATTATCAAAATGGAAGATATTTGACAACTTAAGAAAAAGCCTTTTAACGCCGTCCCTCATGATATTGGCCGTGCTGACTTTTAGCGTCTTGCCCGGCGGTATAGCCTTCTGGCTCGGGATCTTCTTTATCTCGATGGAATTTCCGCTGGTGATGGCTATGGTAAAGTTCTTATCCCCACCATGGTTGCACAATGGGAAAACAAAAAGGCATATGCCGCAGATAACAGGATTAAAGGCCGCTTTTTTTCAAGGGCTTCTGACATTCATTTTCCTGCCATATCAGGCCATGCTGATGACGAATGCCATTTTAGTAACACTGATCCGCATATTTATCACCAAAAAAAATTTACTTCAGTGGGTCACCTCGACGGATGTGGAAAAAACACAGAACAATTCACTTGAGAGCTATGTATTAAAAATGAGCGTTTCTTTTGGAGCGGCTCTCGCTGTTTTCGTTCTTGCTATTGTTTTCAGGCCGGAAGCAGCCGCAGTCGCTCTGGTGTTTTCGCTCCTTTGGGCAAGCGGACCCTTTGTTGCCTGCTTTATCAGTAAAGACCGGAAAGTAGAGGCGCGGAATATTTCGGCAAAAGAGCGCGCCATGCTTGGGAATTTTTCCAGAAAAACCTGGCGGTATTTCGAGGAGTTCGTCAACATCAAAAGCAACTACCTTGCTCCCGATAACTATCAGGAGGATCCACCCAGGGGGATTGCCCACAGGACTTCGCCGACCAATATCGGCCTGGGGCTGCTGGCAGCTTTATCGGCAAGAGATCTTGGATATATCGGTACTTATGAGCTTGTGGATTTAATTGACAAGACCATATCCACTGTGGAAAGGCTCCCTAAATGGAACGGGCACTTATACAACTGGTATGATACCCGCACCTTAAAGACGCTGCAGCCGGCCTACATATCGACAGTTGACAGCGGAAACCTCGCGGGATACCTCATCACCCTGGAGCAAGGGCTAACAGGCTACCTTCACAGTCCGCTCATAGATACAGGTTTTTTCAGCGGAATCATGGATACCCTTCGCTGCGCCGGGCAGGAAGATTCGGCGGAATATAGACAAATTACGGCTATCCGCACGCTCTATGAAAAAGGGTCTGTGGATGCAGCGGCCTGGAATCAGATTCTAAATAAGCTTTCAAACGGCGAAATATTCAGCAGTGTGAGCACAACAGTCTGGAAAACTAAGATTGACCGTATGGTGTCGCATTTCAAAAAAGAAATAACGGAACTGATACCGTATATTGATTTGCTAAATAGATTTCCGGAGGGCTTTTTGGAGGAAAATTCTTCGGAAGGGCTATCTATCGACCTTGGCGAGCTGACCGGTCTGCTGTGGAAAAAAAGCGCTCTTATTGACATGCCGGATGTATACGTGACTGCGGCTTGTTGTGTGAGGCGAATGATTGATCAGATAAAAGAAATCGGAACGGATCATCGTGGGCTTTCCTATTTACATGAGTTGGATGAAACGCTGACAAAGGCCATACAGACCGCGCAGCAGTTTGTGGATAGGTTCAGCATACTTATTCATCGGGTTCACGCCCTGTCGGAGGCTATGGTGTTTACGCCCTTCTATGTAAATAAAAAGCAATTATTCTCCATCGGGTACAATATTGAGGAAAATGAACTCACTGATTCATACTATGACCTGCTCGCCTCCGAAGCGCGGCAGACAAGCTATATCAGTATTGCCAGAGGGGAAATCCCTGAATCCCACTGGTTTAAAATGGGTCGGGCCTTAACGGCAGTGGACGGATATAAGGGACTCATCTCCTGGACGGGTACCATGTTTGAATACTTAATGCCGCTGCTCATTATGAAAAACTATAAGAATACGCTGCTGGACGAGACCTATTCTTTTGTGATCAAAAGCCAAAAAAAATACGGAAAGCAGAGAAATATGCCATGGGGCACATCTGAATCCGGATTTAATTCACTGGATATCAATGATGATTACCAGTACAAGGCAATTGGCGTACCCTGGCTGGGGCTGAAAAGAGGATTGATCGAGGACGCCGTGGCGGCGCCCTATGCCACCTTCCTGGCGCTTCATGTTGATCCCGAAGGAGCCGTCCAAAACATAAAGCAGCTGGAAGAGGAAGGGCTGAACGGTGCTTACGGGTTCTATGAGTCGGCTGATTATACGCCGGAAAGGCTATTGTTTGAAAGAAAGCGCGTTATTGTAAAGAGTTACATGGCCCATCATCAGGGGATGAGCCTGCTTTCTATGAACAATTTCCTGAATGAAAACATCATGCAGGAACGCTTTCATTCAGATTCCGAAATGCATGCGGCGCGGCTTCTGCTTTCGGAGAAAATTCCGTCAACCCTCCTGTTTACCAAGGAAAATAAGGAAAAGGTTATCCCGCTGAAGCAGGAGACTTTCGATGAAAGCGGTCCGGTTAGAACTTTTTATATTCCCGATCCCGCGCTGCCAAAAGCGCACATATTATCAAATGGCAATTATTCCATTATGATCACGGACAGAGGGACCGGATACAGCAGTAACAAGATGGTGAATATAACACGTTGGAGAGAAGACAGCACGCTGGATCCATACGGAATGTTCTTCTATATTAGAAACGTTGACACAAATACGGTTTGGTCCGCCGCTTATTCACCGCTAAATATCATACCCGACCAGTACGAAGTGGTTTTTACGGCCGATAAAGCGACCTTTAAACGTTTGGACGGGCAAATAGAAACAAAGACCGAGGTGACGATCGCATCCGGAGACAACGTTGAATTCCGCAGGCTTTCACTTAAAAATCTTGGCCGGAAGCCGTGTGTTCTGGAAATCACAAGCTATTTCGAAGTGGTTATGGCGTCCCAGGCCGCTGATGTGGCGCATCCGGCTTTTAGCAATCTCTTTGTCGAAACGGAATTTCAGGCTGACAAAAAATATATTATCGCAAACAGACGGCCAAAGTCGGATAACGATAAAGGGAGATGGATGGGAAACGCCGTAGTGCTGGATGGCAATACTATCGGAGATGTGCAGTTTGAAACGGACAGAATGCATTTTCTGGGCAGGGGAAATGGGGCAAAAAACCCGGCGGTTATGGAGCGCGGAAGACTCCTTTCCAATACGACGGGCTCTGTGCTGGATCCTGTGATCAGCCTGCGGGTCAGCGTACAAATTGATCCGGGGAAAACAGTGATGGTTTCTTATGTAACAGCCGTTTCTCCGACTAATGAGGCGCTTCTTATATTGCTTGACAAATATGCCAGTCCTGACGCAGTGGCAAGGGCATTTCAGCTGGCGCTGGCAAGAAGTCAGGTTGAAACAAAGTATTTGAGCCTGAACGCGTCAGAAATTGAGCTCTACCAAAATATGCTCTCCGACATCCTTTTCATCAGTCCCAAAAGAAGGATAAATAAAAACTCGATACCGGAAAACAGCAGGGGACAGGCTTCGCTCTGGCAGCATGGAATTTCCGGAGATCTTCCGATTGTTCTTGTGATTCTGAAGGAAACCGATCAAGTGGAAATATTATTTGAAATGCTCAGAGCACACGAATATTGGCAGCTATTGGGGCTAAAAGTGGATTTAGTCATAGTCAGCGACGAAAATTTGAGCTATGAAAATCCGCTGAATGCGCTTGTTATGGACATTGTATCGCTGCGAAAGACCCATTTTGCATCAAACCGGCCCGGCAATATCTTTGTCCTGAATAAGAACAATATGCAGGCGGAGGATATTCAGTTGCTTGGCGCGGTCGCAAGGATAGTACTGATGGGCGACGCGGGGAGCATTGAAGAGCAGATGACTATACCGGCAGACAAAAATCCGCCGCCCCTGAAGGTTTTTACCGGTAAACCGGCGGAATTTGAAACGCCGTTACAGTTCACAGCCCTACAGGCTGCGAACTGTAACACGCCTCGCGGGATACTGGCCGTGAACAGTAACGAAACACCTTCGACTGAGCATCTTGTCCTCCAGTACTTCAACGGGCTGGGAGGGTTTAGCTCTGACGGCAGTGAATATGTCATTCGCCTTGAAAAGGGCCAAAACACGCCCGCCCCATGGGTGAATGTGATAGCCAATCCCAAATTTGGATTTATCGCAACAGAATCCGGTTCGGGTAATACCTGGCATAAAAACAGCCGTGAAAACAAGCTTACGCCCTGGTCGAACGACGCCGTATCAGACATTCCGGGAGAAGTGATCTACATCGGCGATGAGGACAGCAGCGAGTGCTTTACCGTGACCGCTCTGCCCATAAGGGATGACGAACCATATACCGTCAGGCATGGCTTTGGATATTCCTCATATGAGCACACAAGCCATGGAATAGAACAAAAATTGACGCAGCATGTTCCCGTAAACGAGACTGTCAAAATAAATATCGTCAGTTTGAAAAACATTTCTGATCAAAAACGGAATCTGACGGTAACCTATTATGTCCGCCCGGTGCTGGGAGTGAGCGACCAGGTTACCGCGATGCATATTAAAACCAGCGTTGCGCCATCGGGAACTTTGCTGATTGAGAACCCTTATAACAGGGAATTTACGGGAAATATTTGTTTTGTTGACGTATCATTGGCGGAGCGCAGTGTCACAGGCGACCGCAGAGAGTTTTTTGGAGCCGGGGACATGAGCGCCCCCGAAAGCTTGTTACGCAAGGATCTTTCAGGGTCAGTGGGAACGGGCTTTGACCCTTGCGGGGCGATGCAGGTAAAAGTGAGTCTGAAGCAAAATGAGAGCCTCGATATTATTTTTCTGTTTGGCTCGGCTGCGGACCTTCAGGAAGTGGATGATATTGCGCGGCGTTATAAAAAGATCAGCAAGGCTTTGGAATCCTTAATCCAGGTTAAAAAGTTTTGGACAACTAAAATGGATATTGTCAAAGTAAATACCCCGACAAATTCCATGAATTTGATGCTCAATGGATGGCTCCAATACCAGGTGATCTCGTGCAGGTTATGGGCACGATCTGGATTTTATCAGTCCGGCGGAGCGTATGGCTTCAGGGATCAGCTTCAGGACTGCCTTTCCATCGCCCACTTGTGGCCGGAAATTGCACGGGCGCAGATACTCCTCCACGCAAAGCATCAATTTACGGAAGGAGATGTTCAGCACTGGTGGCATGAACCGGACGGGAATGGAGTGAGAACCCGTTTCACAGACGACCGTTTATGGCTGCCGTATGTAACATCAGAATATATCAGAATAACGGGTGACAGCGCAATACTCATGGAGCAGCTTTCTTTTTTGGAGGATGCGCCGCTTTCGGAGTTCGAAGATGAAAGATATTCGAAACCAACTATTTCAGAAGCCAAATCCTCCTTATATGACCACTGCATCCGCGCGGTGGAAGTTTCACTGAGTTTTGGCGGGTACGGTCTTCCGCTGATGGGTACGGGCGATTGGAATGACGGCATGAATACCGTGGGTAATAAGGGCATGGGGGAAAGTGTATGGCTGGGCTGGTTTTTAGCTTCTGTTCTTGAAATGATTTCGCCTATTTGCGCCCAAATGGATGACTTAGAACGGGCGGAAGAATACCTTCAAACACGGAAGAGACTCTTAGCGGCAATTGAAGAAAATGCGTGGGACGGGAATTGGTACAGGCGTGCCTATTTTGACGATGGGACGCCGCTGGGCTCCTCGGAAAACTCCGAGTGCAAGCTTGATTCCATAGCACAAACCTGGGCAATCATATCGGGCGGCGGAGATCCGCAAAGAGCAAAGCTTGCGATGGATTCGCTGATGGAAAACCTTGTGCAATGGGAAGACGGGCTGATAAAGTTACTTACGCCGCCGTTTAACGGCGGAGAGGCCGAGCCGGGCTATATCAAGGGATACGTTCCCGGCGTCAGAGAAAACGGCGGACAGTATACCCATGCAGCTGTTTGGGTCATCATTGCCTTTGCCAAACTGGGCGACGGGGACAAGGCATGGGAGCTATTCAGGCTCATCAACCCCATCAAGCACACAAGCAGCCATAGAGAGTATTCCAGATACAAGCTGGAGCCCTATGTAATGGCAGCGGATGTTTACGATACCTATCCTCATGTCGGAAGGGGCGGATGGTCATGGTATACCGGAGCCGCCGGATGGATGTACCGGGCCGGACTGGAGTATATTTTGGGCTTTCAAAAAAATGGGGATGCCGTCATTATGGATCCTTGTATTCCGCGAAAATGGCAGGAATACGTCATTAATTATAAATTCATTGATACGATGTACAATATCAGGGTGGAAAACCCTCAGGGGCTGAGCAAGGGCGTTAAAAGCATATCTTTTGACGGAGAGATATCGGCGGGAAATAAAATACCACTTGTAAACGATGGAAAAAGCCATGAAATCCTGGTGCTGATGGGATTGTAGAGGGCGGGGCTTTGCTTCACTCACAAAAATTACCTCACGGGATAGTGGCACTGAACAGTAACAGCGGGGTCTCAAGCCCCGCTGGCGTATACGGCGTATACCTCATCACACTTGACAATGGGTAAAACTTTCTGCTATGCTTACGATAAATCTTAAAAAAGAAGGTAAAAAATATGTCAAACTTATTTTCACTGGACAGCCCGGTCATGAACTTTCTCAACAACCTGGCCGATATGATACTATTAAATATCATCTATTTAATCTGCTGTATCCCAGTAGTCACTATCGGCGCCGCAACAACAGCCCTCTACACCGTCACACTAAAAATGACCAGAAAGGAATATCCTGCAGTCGTAAAATCCTATTTCACAGCTTTTCGAAAAAACATAAAGACAAGCACCCTATGCTGGATTCCAATGGTAATTGCAGGCATCCTTCTATTTCTTGATTACCGATTACTGGGACTCCTCCCGGGAACACTGCAATTCGTAATCCGCATTGCATTGATCATACTGTCATTATTCTACGTAATGATATTATTATACCTCTTCCCTTACATAGCAAGATTTGACAACAACGTCAGAAACACTTTCAAAAACACAATCATAATCAGCATCGTGAACCTGCCAATGTCACTACTCATGCTTGCCTTAAATATCGTCATAATCATTGTATCACTACTAACTATCCAAACAATGATCATCGCCATAACCGCAGGCATTTTAATCGGCTTCAGTGTTCTAGCCTACATTCAGTCAATACTATTCACTAAAATCTTCAAAAAATATGAATGAAACCTAAAAGTTTAACTTTTAATAAATGATGATCGGATAGCCTGCACTTATGGTATTATAGATGATTTTCGCCTGTTCAGTGGGCAGATTCACGCAGCCGTGACTCCCTTCTGTCTTATAAAGCTCTCCGCCAAAAGAACTTTTCCAGCTTGCGTCATGAAGTCCTTGCCCATACACGAATGGCATCCAATATGTAACATCCCTTTCATATCCATAAATTTCACTGGTTAAGGTGTAAGGACTCTTTTTATAAGCAATCGGCCATGCCCCACGGTAAGTTGCTTTGTCTGCTGTTGGCAAACCGGTGATGACATCTGTTTCAGTAATCAATTTACCATCTTTATAGAGCCACAAATGTTGTTTGTCAATACTGACTTCAATATAGCTTCCCTGCAGATCATCTTTGCCATTTCTTGACAGACCTTGCTTACTGTACACCGGTTCTCTTCGAATGTTGGTCCCGCTCTTCAAATCTTCCAATAATTGTTCAAGTTCCGCATCCGCATCAATCCGAAAACCATATTCGTTACCGCTGATCACCACTTCATCTCCACCGGAAGTCTGGAAATAACGCTTTTTGTAGATTGTATTATACTTTGTACCCAGATCTGAAATATATGCTTTTGCAGCCTCTTCATCAATAGCAATCTGATTATCGTTAACCACCATCCAGGAACGGATTTCCTCGGAATCCAATAGTTCCTCCGTTTCGCCAAAAATATAAGTAACCGAAGTATTCCGATACTGCTGTAATTGTTGGTTTAATTCCTGGAGCTGATCATTCAGGTTTTCCTCGTCTGCCGCTACTGCAGCTTCCCGATAAATGCCGGCTCCCAGTTCAATCTTTACCGTATCCTGAAGTAAATTCCGGTCAAAACTTTCTTCCAGAACCTCCTGAACATAATCAGCCAGCTTAGACTCATCAATCTGGTTACCTGGTACTTCATCTGCGATTACAAATTCACCCTTTTGTTCATCATATTTTATGTATGCATCTATGGATGCTTTTCTTTCCCCGGATATTTTAAACTGCTTCTCTGATAAAGCCTCAGTCTCCACTTCTTTGTTCCTGTTAATTTGATAGTCTATCTGAAAATCTTTTCGCTTTAGGAATAAGCCTCTGCTTTTCATCCTTTCCTTCTTAACATCAGACAGTACCTGCTGCAGCTGCTCCATATCAAGTGTATATCCCAAATGCTTTAAAGTCGTCTTATATACTTCGCTTCCTTCTTCATAAAAGACAACCTCTGTTTCTGAAAATATTTCTGAAATCTTTTCCGCCGCCTGTTCCAGCGGTAATTTCGAGATATCCAACCCATATACGGATATTCTGCAGCCCATCGTCTTTTCATCAATTACCTTTTCATATATTACATACGAAACACAAAGTAAAATGATCAATGAGATACCCACTTTCAAAAGAATCATCTTTTTTCTCTTTTCCTGCCCGTTTTTCATCTGTAAGCTTCCTCCGTCTCTCCATTATAACAAAATTATGTGAAGATTATATGTAGGTTTTACTGTATATTTCTTACGAAAAAATGAATTTTAACCTTATCAGGAAAGCGGCAATAAAGTTATGAGCAAGCAAAAAAGGGCTGCTGACAATACTTAGTATTAATCAACAGCGCCAAGCTTGATTTCCTCTTTATTCAATTTCAATTTATCAGCTGTTTTTCATGACAACGCCTTCTATTAATCCGGCAGTCTTTTCACAAGTATCCAAACAGCGCTCAAATGCATTCAAAATATCTCTCCAGGCGATAATCTCAATCGGATCACCGGCACTGGTATGCAGCTTGTGCAGGTTTTGCATCCATACACCTTGTTGCCACGCAGGTCGCTATGGCATTGGGCGCATCGGTCCAGCCATTCACCAGGGTAACCCCAAGCGTGAGCAGAACAGATACCATTAGTATGGGGTTTTCCATCATCTGGCTCCAAAAAAAGCAAATGAAATATCCATTAATTTTCTCCTGTCTTTCGTATTTTCACAATACTATTACTATAATGCTATAAAATCTTTACCTTCTTTGTATAGTCTTTAATACTGAAAGCAATCCATGATTATATTATATAGTTTTTCAAATGTCTATATTACGAATTACCATTTTACTTTCATTAATCTATATAATAATATTCAAAACAATAATTCCAAAGATCAATAACCAAAACACAATCACTGGAATTGCATAAATCCAGCTTTTTGGTTTTCCATCCTTCCAAATGTCTTTCGCCTGTTCCTTAAATTAGGATTCCTCGTCTTACAGAAGATAATTCTCTAATTATTTACTGTTTCTGAAGAGATACATTTTATTATACAACTTCATACTAAATTTAACAATTACAATTTTATTTCAGGCCTGTACTATATATAATGGTATAATGGATGAAAAGCAATTTTAGTTTAGAAAATCCCATTTCATATGAAACCTGGCTTCCCATGCTTCTATCAATTCATTTCTGAAATCCGGGTGTGCAATATTAATAAGTAATCTCCCTCGCTCGCTTAGAGACTTTCCACGTAAATCTGCCACACCATATTCTGTGACTATATATGCAACATCATTTCTACCTGTTGTTACCGTTGCCCCTTGCTCAAGCATGGGCACTATTTTCGAAACTTTACCGCCCTTTGTGGTAGATGTCATTGCAATAATGGATTTACCGCCTTTTGACAGATTCGCACCGCGTACAAAATCCACTTGTCCGCCTACTCCGGAAATCTGAGTAGTTCCTACACTCTCAGAATTAACCTGACCCATAAAATCCACCTGAATACAAGAGTTTATTGATATCAGATTGTCATTTTCAGCGACCACATAAGGGTCATTTGTATAGTCTGCAGATGCCATGTAAACTGACGGATTATCGTCAATAAAATCATAGAGTTTCCGGGTTCCCATTAAGAAATTTGCAACAAGTTTTCCCGGATGCAATGTTTTCTTCTTGTTTGTAATAACACCGGCTTGCACAAGTTCAACCACTCCATCGGAAAACATCTCCGAGTGAATCCCTAAATCTTTCTTATCTTTTAATGATAATAAAACTGCATCCGGCAGTGCACCGATTCCAAGCTGCAGTGTATCTCCATCATTGATCAGGGTTGCACAGTGCCTACCAATTTCTTTTTCAATGTCGGTAATTTTACTTCTTGATAGTTCAATAAGCGGAATATCCGCTTCCACCAGATAATCAAACTCACTGATGTGCATGAAGCATTCACCATGACTTCTTGGCATATACTTATTAATTTGCGCAATCTTGAGTTTTGCTGCCCTGGCAGCCGGATATGAATAATCTACGGAAATACCAAAACTAACGTAACCGTGCTTATCCGGTTCACTAACCTGCACTAAGGCAACATCGACCGGCATTGCCCCGTCAGTAAAGAGTGCCGGTATCCGTGAAAAATACCTGGGGGTATAGTCGGCTCGCCCTTCTTTTAATGCAGTTCTTTCATTCTTGGTTCCGACGAAGAGCGAATTGTGCCTGATATGACCATCTGCTGCCTCAGTGCAATAACCGCTCTCCCCCACGCCCAGCATATGTGTTGTCTCTACGCCTTTTAACTGCTCCATGCGATCGCAAAGAGCCTTTGTCAACGCCCTGGGCTCACCGCAGGAGTGGCCGATGACAACTCTGTCATTGTCCTTGATATGCTTAACCGCTTCGGCTGCATGGACAATTCTATCCTGATACTCTTCCTTGTAATTCAACATTTTTTGCTCCTTATAAACATTGTCTTCGATATACGCTTGTCTCGTTTTCATAACCGCCACTTATATACAGCTCTGATAAATTGCCTTGATCTGTTCCTGTGATAGTTCAATCGGATTATTGACCAGCAGCCTCTGCTGGTTTTTGATAACCGCCTCTGCCATCTCACCGGCTTTTACTTCATCCACTCCGAGGCTTCCCAAGCTCTCTCGTTCTAATACGAAGTCCAGAAGCTCAAACATCTTTTTCAATGCGTCTGCTTTTGTGCTGCCTAATATCTCCGCCAGCACCTCTTCTGCCGGACTAAGATCAGTACCCAGCTCTTTATACATATTGAAAACCCCTTCGAATACCATATGGTTTGCCTTGCCATGAGGAACATGATAATTACCGCCAAGCGGATACGCAAGCGCATGCACTGCAGCACATCCGGCATTTCCGAAAGCGACGCCTGCCATGGTGCTGGCAATCAGAAAGTCTTGCATGTTATCAGGGAGCTTCGCTGCTCCTTCTGCTCTCATCTTCATGTAACCGTTAAGAATCTTTTCAATCGCAGTCTTGCCGAACATTCTTGAGAAAGGTGTGGCTTTGGGGGATATGTAGGATTCCACTGCGTGTACCAGAGCATCGATTGAACTGGTTGCAAAGACACTGTATGGCAGTGTAGAAAGCATCTGCGGAATCAATGCCGCCTCATCTGCATAGAGCTGTGGAATTGCAAGGCCCAATTTTGTTTGTTTTTTCTTAAACTCTAAAATCGAGATATTCGTAACTTCACTCCCGGTACCGCATGTGGTCGGAATGACAATGAGTTCTCTCTTCTTTTCCAGGTTTGCTCCTTGACCATATAATTCTTCAACATTATATTGATCACTAAAAAGCAGCAGTTTTGATATATCAATGATGGTGCCGCCGCCAATTGCGATGATCCGCTGATAGCTTTTTCCTTTTATATCTGTTAGAATGGCATCCACCATCTCATCAGATGGTTCCCCCTGTCCATATTTCTCCTGATAAAGAACATCACAAGGTATGCCGGCTTTGTCTAACTGGGGTGACAGTACGTACTCATTGGTAACAATCAGGTCATTCACTCCCACTTCTTTTCGGGTGACGAAACTTGCCAATGAATCATAGATAATGATCGTGGGTTTGATCAAAAAACTCATAGCTTCCTCCATTTCTTTTCTTCACATTCACTATTGTTAAATTATTAACCAATTGCCGCAAAAAAAATCTTTCCTCTTCTTTAGAACTAGTATAATTGACAAGTTACTATATGTAAAATGTATTTATGGTATGTTGAACATACTTTTTTTACATGTTGGTATTTGCAACCCATAGGAGTATGAACAGTACTGTAGGGGATAGTATTTAGGCTGACGGACGCGGGCAAAGGGCATGGGATAACTTCCGTAAACGCGGCAACGCTCTGGCGGACTAACTGCTAACTACGACTAAAACGCTCCGGAAAGCCGTCGCGCTTAAGTCTCCATAAGCAGTGGATTCCGCCGCCGCTAAAAACGCCGCCAATTGTTTACGGAAGTTATCCCATGCCCTTCGCCCGCTGGTTTTTCAATTAATTTACGAAGAGCGTTTCTCTCATATCAGAACCATTCCTGTACCAAAGGTATCATTCCACGAAATACAAACTACCAGCCACTGTGTGCTGGCCGCCCACACATTACAACAACGACGCTTCTGAAACTTCACACAGCGGATTCCGCCAGAAGCATCTGCTTAAGCTTATTCGCCGCAATATTTAGATAACGGCTGCGATCTTCGACAAGACTTATTGACCGCATCGGAACATTTTGCAAAAGCGGAATATGAATAACCTCTTCCTTCTTTATCGCTTCGATTGCGAATTCCTCCGGAATAAATGCAAGACCCAAATTATTTTTAACCAGCGGCAGTAATTGATCAGTCGTTGCCGATTCCGTATCCGGTGACAGAACAACACCGTGGGTTGAATATAAGGTATTATAAAACTCGCGGGTCGTTGTATGTTTGCCTAGGCAAATCAACGGATATTTGGCAACCTCCTTTAGGCTAATCGGTTTGTTGGCAAGAAACTTATACTGCGGACTGCCGATTAATATTTCCTGAAAATTCTTCAGACAAGTCTGGATAAAAGGTTTATTTATCTGCAGAGGTGTCGTTACCAGAGAAAAATCAACTGCTCCGCTTTTTAGTGACTGTATTGCCTGAGGCGTGGTCAGGTTGGACAGCCGCAGACGGATCCCGGGATAGCTCTCGTGAAATTGACTTAATACCGGCAGGAGTATCCCATGCAAAGCAGTATTACTAACCCCAATCGTCACCACACCACTGGTAAGATTCTGCTCATTTGCCAATTCAAGTTCTGCGGCCTTGAATTGTTCGTACGCTACTGCTACATGAGCGTATAGTTTCTCCCCCTCAGGTGTCAGGGTAACTCCCCGATTGGTTCTGACAAACAGCTTACAGTTTAACTGACTCTCAAGGTTGTTGATATACTTCGTTAAATTGGGTTGATTACTGTTTAAAACATTTGCCGCCTGGGTAAAGCTTTGGTACTTTGCTACATAATAAAATATCCGATAATAATCATATGTAATTTCCATATAGCCTCCTTATATCTCTAGAGTACTCTCGGAAACTCCTAGTGTAACCAACATTAATTAACTATATGTTGGTTACACTAGGAACTTTGGACAAAAGTATCGCTATCAGATTTGTGCCGAATGTTTTCGTCCAGATGCACACAAATCCACACGCTGAGAGTTTCCGTAAACACTCCTCTATTATAACTGTCTCCTCCATTATAATCTATTTGCTATATATAATCTACATATTCATTATATCATTTATACTTTTTACATATATTCATCCTTGTTATATACTCACAAATAAATGAAGAAGGTTTTTTGCTTTTAATTGTTATTACTTTTAGAATATATGGAGGAAATATCAATGAATCAAAATTTAAAAAAGAGAATCCGAAATACTGAATTATTAGGCAAGGTAATGTCGGCAGATGATGCTGCCTCACATATTAAACCGGGAATGACGCTGGGCGTCAGTGGGTTTACGATTGCCGGCTATCCAAAGGTTACCGCCGCGGCCCTGGGAAAAAGAGCCGATGCCGGAGAAATGCTGGATCTTACTGTTTATTCAGGTGCCTCACTGGGCGATGAGTTTGACGGTGAACTGACCCGTAAAGGTGTATTTAAGAAAAGAATTCCCTATCAAACCAACAACGATCTGAGAAACGCGATCAATGCCGGCAAGGTGGGCTTCTTCGACATGTCGCTGGGTGAGTTGCCGGTCTGGATCAAAAACGGGATCCTCAATCCTATCGATATTGCTGTGATTGAAGCTGCTGCCATCGACGAAAATGGAAATATTATCCCGACCACTTCGATTGGCGTGTCCAATACCTATGTAGAGTGTGCTGACAAGGTAATCGTTGAGCTCAACACTTATGTACCGGAAGAAATAGAAGGGATTCACGATGTCTTCTCACCCAAAAAGGCCCCTCATACCGAGCCGATCATGATCATCAAATCCAGTGACCGCATCGGTACTCCTTACATAAAATGTGATCCTGCCAAAATCGTCGCAATTGTTGAAAGTGACATACCGGATAACGGACGTAAAGTAGCACCTCCGGATGATGAATTCCGGTTAATGGCACAAAATTTAATTAACTTTTTGGAAAATGAAGTCCGCGCCGGCCGATTATGCGATCCGCTGCCCCCGCTCCAGGCTGGAATCGGCAGCGTCACAAACGCCGTTTTAGATGGTTTGCAGGCATCTGATTTCAAACATATGACGGTTTACTCCGAGGTTCTCCAGAATTCAATCTTTGAACTGATCGACAGCGGTAAAATAGATTTTGCCTGTGCAACTTCACTGACACTTTCTTCTGATGTCAGAGACGAGTTCTTTAAGAACTTTAGCCGCTATAAAGATAAAATCATGCTCAGACCACAGGAGATCAGCAATTCACCGGAGGTGATCCGCAGGCTGGGTATCATCGCGATCAATACCGTGATCGAAGCGGACATATACGGCAATACTAATTCCACTTATATCGACGGACACCGCCTGATGAATGGTGTCGGCGGTTCCGGTGATTACTGTCAGAACGCCGGACTTTCCATCTTTATCACGAAGTCTACTGCCAAAGACGGATCCTTATCTTCGATTGTACCACTTGTCAGCCATGCTGATCATACGATTCACGAGATCCATGTGCTGATCACTGAGCAGGGCGCTGCCGACCTTCGCGGCCTGGATCCTGTTGATCGTGCCAGAACAATCATTGATAACTGCGCCCACCCGGATTTCCGCCCGGACCTGCATGCGTACCTGGAAGAAGCGCTTAACACCTGTCCCAATAAGCATAAACCGTTCAACATAAAAGCAGCTGTAGAATTCAAGAAATCGAAATCATAAAGTAACTATTCAACCTTCACTGTCCCGCGAGGTACTGAACAGTCACATAATAAATATAATTATCTAAGGAGTCAATATTATGGAACAATCTGTAAATGAAATGATTGAAGAAATTATCGCCAAAGCAAAAGCGGCCCAAAAAGAATTTGAAAAGAATTTCACCCAGGAACAAGTCGATGAAGTAGTTCGTGCAATTGGTAAATTGGTCTACGACAAGGCCGAAGAACTGGCAAAGATGGCTGTTAATGAAAGCAAAATGGGCGTATATGAAGACAAAGTAGCTAAAAACCGCAGCAAAGCAAAACTTATCTGGAATAACTTAAAAAACAAAAAATCTATTGGTGTGATCGAAGAAAACAAAGAAACGGGCATAATTAAAGTTGCCAAAGCAAAAGGTATTGTTGCCGCTGTTATTCCGGCCACAAATCCGGTTGTTACACCAATGTGTAACGCAATGTTTGCTTTAAAGGGTCAGAATGCGATCATCGTCTCCCCTTCCCGCAGAGTAGATAAAATGAGCCGCTATATAGTTGATCTCTTTCGCGAGGAATTGAGAAAACTTGGTGCTCCGGTCGATTTGATCCAGATCATCGACAAGACATCCGGCGACGCAACTACAACCCTGATGCAAAAGGTTGATGTAGTTGTCGCAACCGGTGGTTCTTCCATGGTGAAAGCTGCTTATTCAAGCGGTAAACCGGCTTATGGCGTTGGACCGGGTAATGTCCAGGTAATCCTTGACCGCGGAATTAATTACGAAGAGGCCGTTCCCCAGATCATCGCCGGTCGAATCTATGATAACGGAATCATCTGTTCCTGTGAACAAAGCGTATTTATTCCTCAGGAAAAATACGACGAAGTAATCGATATATTTAAGCAAAACGGAGTTTATTACGTCGATGATAAAGAAGAGGTTGCCAAGTTCGCCGAAGCGATCTTCCCCGGCGGCGGCGCAATGGGCCGCGATGCCATTGGCCATAGTGTTCAGACCATCGCCAAGCTTGCAGGTGTCACAGTTCCGGAAGGAACCCGCATGATTCTTCTGAAAGCCAGAAGTCTGGACCGAAACGAACCGCTATGCAAGGAAAAGATGTGCCCGGTAATGATCAGTGCTGCTTACGATACATTTGAGGAGGCTGTTTCCCTTGCTCAGGAGAATCTGGAGTGGGAAGGTAAAGGTCATTCTGCTGCCGTTCACAGTAACGACAAAACACACATCAAATACGCCGGTGAACACCTTACGGTCAGCCGTCTGGTCGTTAATCAATCTTCAACCGGTGCCGGCGGCAGCCTTTATAACGGGTTCTCGCCAACCACTACGCTGGGCTGCGGGTCTTGGGGGAATAACAGTATCTCAGAAAACTTAAATTATACACACTTGATTAATATTTCTCAAATCGGTCTTTTTAATAAGGATGCGAAAGTTCCAACTGATGAGGAAATCTGGGGGTAGTGTTATATTGGCCACCCGGACGCCACTGTAAGAGATAAGGTACTTCCCGCAAACCCGGGCAACGTCCCTGACGAACTAACTGCTAACTCCGACTAAAGCGCTCCGGAATGCCGTCGCGCTTAAGTCTGCGTAAGCAGTGGATTTCGCCAGTGACTAAAACCGCCCTCCAAATGTTTGCGGGAAGTACCTTATCTCTTACAGCGGCTGGATTTTGGCAGGTTCTTTGCCGATACTTTTCCGATGTGATAGATGCTCTTTTCGTAAAATATTTGTAGAACCAGTGGCAGAAAGGCAGACTATATCTCACATAAACAATTGGCAGGCGTTTTTAGTGGCGGTGAAATCCACCATTTACGCAGACTTAAGCGCGACGGCATTCCGGAGCGCTTTAGTCGGAGTTAATGGTTAGTTCACCAGAGCGTTGCCTGCGTTTATGGGAGATATAGTCTGCCTTTCTGACACGTCCGTCAGCCAAAACACTACCGCTTTAAATATGCTGCTCTGCCATCTTCGTAGAGATTATTGCCTTCACTGTCAATAATAACAACCAGCGGCATATCTTCTACATACAATTCTCTGAGCGCTTCCGCTCCAAGATCTTCATACGCTACTAATTTGGAACTTTTAATACATTTTGCCAGCAAAGCCCCAGCACCGCCAATCGCTCCGAAGTAGACACCGTTGTACTTTTTCATCGCCGCTACTACTTCCGGCAGACGAGCACCTTTACCGATCATCCCCCGGGCGCCGACTGACATCATCGTTGGTGCATATGCATCCATCCGGCCACTGGTCGTCGGTCCGGCTGAACCGATCACCTGTCCCGGCTTAGCGGGCGTTGGGCCAACATAATAGATCGTCGCATTCTGCGGGTCAAAAGGCAGTTCTTCGCCTCGTTCCAAGGCTTCACACATACGTTTATGTCCGGCATCTCTGGATGTGTAAATGGTGCCGGTTAAAAGAACACGATCCCCGGCTTTTAATGTCTTTGCTAATTCTTCCGTCAATGGTAGCTGAATATGTTTTTCCATCTATATCACCTCCGATTTATGGCGTGTTACGTGGCAATTGATATTAACCGCACATGGCATTCCGGCAATATGGGTCGGCAGGGTTTCGATATTTAGTCCAATTGCTGTTGTCTTACCGCCAAAGCCCTGGGGTCCGATTCCCAACTGATTGATCTTTTCTAGCATTTCTTCTTCCAGCTCAGCATAGTAAGGATCTTCATGGCTGGTATCAATTGGCCGCATCAATGCTTTTTTCGCCAACAGAGCCGCTTTATCAAAGGTCCCGCCAATACCGACGCCGACGACCATCGGCGGACATGGATTGGGTCCTGCTGTTTCCACTACTTCCAGAATGAAGTCTTTGATCCCCTGAAGTCCGGCCGATGGCTTGAACATCCTGATCATACTCATGTTTTCGCTGCCGAATCCTTTTGGGCCGACGGTTATCTTTAGTTGATCACCTGGGACGATTTCGGTATAGATCATCGCCGGCGTATTATCACCGGTGTTGCCGCGGCGAACCGGATCAGCAACCACCGATTTGCGCAGATATCCCTTATCATAACCCAGGCGGACGCCTTCGTTAACTGCCTTGCTTAGGTCACCGCCGGAAATATGGACATCCTGGCCGATTTCCAGGAACACACAGGCCATCCCGGTATCCTGACAGATCGGTACATGCTGTTGATCGGCAATTTCATAATTTTCAATAATCTGATCCAACACTCCCTTGGCGATGTCCCAGTCTTCACAAGCCCGACAGGTCCGGATGGCATCCTTGACATCACCCGGCAGATGTTCATTTGCTTCGATACAAAGTTTCTCGATCACATCGGTAATCTGACTTACATGAATTTCCCGCATCTTTTTTCCTCCATTCTTTCATGACGTGTGTATTCCGGTAGTAACAATGGTGATATACGTTCTGCCTCTACACCTGCATTTTTTAGTTCCCTGGCATATTCTACTAAATGTTCAAGGCTAAGTTCACCAATCTTCGTTTCCCCGGCTTTCGATGCTGCCGCTTTTCCGGCATTTCGTCCAAAAACAATGATGTCAAGCAGGGAATTTCCCATCAAACGATTACGGCCATGGATTCCCCCAACCGCCTCACCGGCAACCAGCAGATTGTCAATTGCTTTGGTAAATCCATCACCGTTGATTTCCAAACCACCATTTTGATAATGCAGGGTTGGATAAATGAGAATCGGCTCCTTACGCATATCGATGTCATAGTTTAAATACATCCGAAGCATCGCCGGAATCCGGCTTTCAATAGTCCCTTCGCCGCCAAGGATCTCAATCATCGGTGTATCTAACCAGACCCCGCTCCCCAGCGGTGTATTGACACCTTTGCCGTGGTCAGAGCATTCACGGATAATTGCCGCCGCCGCTACATCACGGGTCTCCAGCGGATGCATGAAGGCTTCACCCTCAGAATTAACCAGCATCGCTCCCAGCGAACGGACTTTTTCAGTCACCAGGGCACCAAAGATCTGGGCCGGATAAGCAACACCTGTCGGATGATATTGAATCGTCTCCTGGTAGAGCAGCGGGACTCCGACACGGTATCCCATGATCAGTCCATCGGCTGTTGAACCATAGTGATTGGAGGTCGGAAAGTTTTGGTAGTGCAGGCGTCCGGCACCACCGGTTGCGATTATTACGGTCTTTGCTTTCGCTACCATGTAATCACCGGTTTCCATATTGAGCAGGATTGCTCCGGCCACCTGGTCTTTATCGTCTTTGATCAATTCGACGGCAGACGTAAACTCAATTACCGGAATCTCACGGTTCAACACCTCATCACGCAAAGTCCGCATAATCTCGGCCCCGGAATAATCTTTACAGGCATGCATCCGCTTACGGGAAGTTCCGCCGCCGTGAGTGGTTATCATTCTGCCGTCGGCATCCTTGTCGAACATCACCCCCAGATCATTTAACCACTTAATTGCATCCGGCGCCTCCATGACCAGGCGCTCTAATAATTCCGGACGGGCGGTAAAGTGACCGCCGCCAAAGGCATCAAGGTAATGCTGGACCGGTGAATCATTTTCTTTATCGGCCGCTTGAATACCACCTTCAGCCATCATGGTATTGGCATCTCCAATCCGCAGCTTGGTCACCATAATAACCGAAGCACCGGCTCGATCAGCCTCAATCGCAGCTGATGCACCTGCACCTCCGCCGCCGATAACTAATACATCAGCTTGGTAATCAATTTTATTAAGATTGATCATTTCTCTTAAAATCCGAGTGTTAGAGTTTAAAAGCTCACCTAATTCAGCCGGTACTTTCTGCCCTTTGTTGGGACCGATTTTAATGTCCGTAAAGCCATTCTCCCGATAATCCGGATGATATGCCTTCAACAGGGCATCCTTTTCATCCGCGGCCATCCGCCGCGGTTCCATGCCCAGGCGCTGGGCACGGGTAGCTTCCACTTTCTTGATCGACTCACGCATTGTTTCTGTAATCATAACCCTCACCTCCTTATTGCTCTATCTCTCTGGTATTATAAAGTTCTTGCATCTCTGTGATCGGTTTTAGCATGATCTGTTCAATCAGTTCATCATATACGCCCTTTCGTACTTCTTCAACACGCTCCAGCAAATGCTCGGTCTCGGGAGCGATATATTTTCCCGTCAGCCGTCTCGCCAGAACTCCTACCATCGAGTGCGAGATACCGGCCGGGCATCTGGTGGAACAGCAGCCACAGCCAACACAGTCAAAGGACTCTTCGGCACAGGCCTTAAAATCACCGCGCTGGGCATAAGCGATATACTGCATTACATTTAAATCCTGAGTGCATGCTTTTGTGCAGGCATTACAGCCGATGCAGCTAAAAATCTCGGGATAAAGCTCCATCATGATCTGTTCGCTTGGTTTAATCTGTTCAATATCATATGTCCGCTTATCCGTTGGGAAAAATGGAATACTGGCAACGTACATCCCATCTTCCACCTGGGTTTGACAGGCCAGACAGGTCTTCAATTCATTCTTTCCTTTTACCCGGTAGATTGTTGCACATGCCCCGCAAAATCCATGGCGGCATCCACAACCGCGGCTCAAGGTATAACCAGCGTACTCCATTGCGGTCATAATTGTCAAATCCGCAGGAACACTATATTGCTTACCATAAAAATAGATATCTATCATTTCTTGCATTTTCCTACCCATCCTTTCTAATATTCATCCGGTAACTCGTCTACCTGGTCACAGCGGAACACCGGACCATCTTTGCATACATATTTGGAACCGATGTTGCAGCGGCCGCATTTTCCAACTCCGCATTTCATTCGCAATTCCAAAGTAGTATAGACCTGATCCTTGCTAAATCCCAGCTCTTCCAACGCAGCCAAAACAAACTTGATCATGATCGGAGGTCCGCATACAAGAGCGGTCTTATCGGTTGTAAATCCCAGCTCTTTCAGATAGGCAGGAACAAATCCAACATTTCCATCCCAGCCTTCCTGTTCCCGATCGATCGTCAGATGGACATTGACCCCGGCAGTCTTCATCCACACTTCCTGAATCTCTTTTAATTGAACCAGATCATCTGCCGATCTTGAACCATATAGAATATCGACAGTCCCATAGTGAGTCCGATTATCTAAAACATAATTGATCACGGAACGCAGCGGTGCCAGACCAATCCCACCGGCAATAAACAGCAGGTTCTTACCCTTCAGTTCGGTTTCTACCGGAAAGTTATTGCCATACGGTCCGCGTACGGTAATCTCACTGCCGACTTCCAGACCGTGCAGATGATCCGTTAAGATTCCGCACTTTTTAATACTGAATTCCTGATATTCTTTATTTGTCGGTGAAGAAGTGATCGAGAACATCCCTTCACTGACTCCAGGTACGCATACCATTGCGCATTGTCCCGGCATATGTTCAAACAGCTTTCCCCCCTCAGGAGCATTGACCCGAAAAGTTTTAACATCCGGTGTTTCCTGACGGATGTCGGTGACCACCGCAACTTTAGGAATCAAAGTATCGAGTTGATAGTCTTTCTTGCAGGTACATTCACTCACTGTTTTACACCTCCTTGCTTCTGAAATGCTTTTATTACCTTTACTATATTTAACGAAGAAGGACACTTCGCCACACAACGTCCGCAGCCGACACAGGAGTACATCCCATCATTATTTGCCGGAAAATATACCAGCTTGTGCATAAAGCGCTGACGGAACCGCTGCATCTGACTCGTCCGATTATTGCCGTGAGCCATCATTGTAAAATCTGAATACATGCAGGAATCCCAGCAGCGATACCGCTTAACTCCGCTTCCAGTATCATAATCCTTGATATCGTAACACTGGCAGGTCGGACAGATAAAGGTACAGGTACCGCATGCCAGACAAGGCTGATACAACTCCTCCCAAGTTGGCGAATTGAATTTCTGATCCAGCGCATCACCGTTCCATCCTTCAAGTGACAACTCTGAGTATGGCAGTTTAGCGACAATCTTACGAATCTTGGCTTGCTCGTCTTTAACAATATCCTCGTCCGCTGTTTCCAATAAATCTTTCACCTGCTCAGTCAGGGCTTCCCCTTTCTCAGTCAGGGCTCTCCAGAACAGCTCATCTCCTGCTTTCCAGGCTGCGACATCAGCGCCCGGCTCCGCCGGGTCAATACCAAAGGCTTTGCAAAAACAGGTTTCCTCCGGTTCATTACAGGCCATCGCAACGATCGTTCCATGATCACGCCTGGCAGCATAGAAACTATCCGTTGGATCGGCAAGAAAGACTTTATCAAGTACTTCCACACCTTTTAAGTCACAGGCTCTCATACCAAAAATAACAAAATCCCGATTTTTCAATTCTTCCGGTTCAATTGTAATCTTCTTGCCATCACGCTTACAGGTGTATAGATTCTCACTTTGCGGAAAAAAGGCATCCTTGGGCGACTTAACTGAATTCAGTGTATTAAGATCAACTTCCGCTTCTTCGGTCCAGTTTGCATAATTTACCTGACCGGCATCTCTGACCGGCAGATAAAGTTCCTGACTGTCGGCAATCCTTTGGAATAATGCCGCCAGATTTTCAATTTTTATCTTATCCATACACTATCCCCTTTCTGCCACGACACCAGGCTCGGCATCTTCAAAGCTAAAATCGGTCAGCGGTCCCTTGGTCTCAGCGTCTTCGCCGGCCTTGAATTCACCATACAGCTGGTCGATATCTTTAATAAATTTACGGTTAAACAGATGAAGCGGTATTCCCTGGGGACATACCCGGCTGCATTCGCCGCAGTCGGTACACCGTCCGGCGACATGAAAGGCCCGGATCACGTGGAACATCTTCTCTTCAAAGGAATCAACATTGGCCTTCTGGGCACTATCGAACTTATTACTGTCAAACACACACTTCCTGCAGCTGCAGGCCGGACAGACATTACGGCAGGCATTGCAGCGGATACATTTGCTCAGTTCCTTTTGAAAAAAAGCAAATTTTTCTTCCGGACTCATCGCTTCAATTTCATTTACACCGGCAAATCGTTCCTTATCACCAGTCTCCTTAGATTCTAACAGGCGTTCATCATAAATCCGATGTTCCTTACCTTTGCAGACATGACAGCGTTCCAGCAGCGCCAAATTATAATCGAGACTTTTATCACCATAAATGGTTTTAATCTTTAACTCGCTGCCTTCTTCTGAAATACTTTCAATTCCTTTAATACCTTGTTTCTTAATTGCTTCAATATCAAGTTTTCCGTGACATCCAACCCCGATGATCAGGGCTTTTTCCCGGTCAACCCGATGTTCTTTTATTAATTGATTGAAACTATATGTATCACACGGCTTTAAAAAGACCAAGGTCTTTCCTTTAAGCTTCGACGCTTCAATCATATATTTGCTTAAATTTGCACCACAGAATCCATTGTAGACCAATTCACTTAACTGCTCTTCATTTTCAAAGTAAGCCGGTACCGGGCCCCAGGCCAGGTCCCCGGTCTTCCAGCCGAGTACACGTGCCACGCTGCCGGCAGCCAGCAGTTCACTTGCTCGCTTACCTAATTCCTGCATCTCAAATCCCCCAATCTTACATTTTCACCCAGTGAATGTATTTTGGCGGCAAACTCGTTCATCGTTGCCCCGAACTTAACACCTTCAGCTGCCGATACCCATTCAACTCTGGTTCGTCCCTGTTCAACCCCAATATAATCAAGCATTGAGAATAATAATGTCATTCTCCTGCGGGCGTAATAATTACCGGTACTGTAGTGACAGTCGCCGGGATGACATCCGCATATGATCACTCCGTCAGCACCTTTTTCAAAGGCCCGCAGGATAAACATCGGATTAACACGGCAGGAACAGGGAACCCGGATGATCTTGATATTGGCCGGATAACCAAGCCGGCTGCTGCCGGCCAGGTCGGCTCCTGCATAGCTGCACCAGTTACAGCATAAGGCAACAATTTTAGGTTCAAATTCTGTTTTTGCATTTATCGACATATTGCATCCACCTCCGCTATGATCTGTCTATTGGAAAATCCCTGCAAGTCCATTGCTCCGGACGGACAGGTTACTGTACAGGCCCCGCACCCCTGACAAAGAGCATTGTTAACTGAGGCAATACGACGTACTTCACGAATTCCGTGATCATTGATTTCCCTATCTTCGTAAGTAATTGCTCCGTAAGGACACACATTGGTACAGGCCGAACAGCCGTTACACAGCAGTTCATCCGTTTTTGCGGTACAAGGATTGGTCATCAGCTTATCTTTCGCCAACAAACCGATTGCTTTAACTGCCGCCGCACCGGCCTGAGCAACTGTTTCCGGAATGTCTTTCGGTCCCTGACAAACACCGGACAGGAATACACCCGCTGTCGGTGATTCAACCGGACGAAGTTTCGGATGGGCTTCGGTCAGAAAGTTATTCGTATCAATACTGGCTGTCAGCATCGTTGCGATTCTTCGCACTCCTGCTTCCGGTTCGATTGCCGTCGCCAGAACTACCATGTCCACTTCCGTCAGAATCTGTTTATTATCAAGCAGGTCAACCGCCTGCACCAGTAACTGGCCATTGGCCTGCAGCGCTACTTTACCGACCTGCCCTTTTACATAATTAACACCGTATTCTTCCACCGCCCGGCGGTAGAATTCGTCGAAATTCTTCCCCGGAGTCCGGACATCGATATAGAATACGGTAACATTAACATCCGGATACTTATCACGGATCAGCATCGCATGTTTCGCCGTATACATACAGCATACCTTAGAGCAATATCCTTTCCCGCGGCAGGTCACATCACGGGAACCGACACACTGGATAAAGACGATATTCTTCGGTGCTTTTCCATCAGATAAACGCTCCAGATGACCTGACGTCGGTCCGGCCGCATTCATCACACGTTCCAGTTCCAGGGACGTGATCACATCCTTGCTCTGACTGTATCCATACTCATCAAAATCATCTAGTTTAATCGTATCAAACCCGGTTGCAACGACAATTGCTCCATACTTTTCGGTAACAATTTCATCCTCCTGCCCATAGTTGATCGCACCAGCCTGACATACCTTTTCACATAGACCGCATTTACCGGTCTTGAACTTAATACAGTTTTCACGGTCAATTACCGGCACATTAGGGATTGCCTGGGCAAACGGGGTATAAATCGCACTACGCTTTCCCAGTCCGCGGTTAAACTCGCTGGGCACCTTCTTCACCGGACATTTCTCTGAACAGACCCCGCATCCGGTACATTTATCCATCTCGATACTACGTGCCTTCTTGCGGATATCAACCGTAAAATCACCGACAAATCCACTTACCTGTTCCACTTCACTATATGTATAGATATTTATGTTTCTATGGGACGCCGCTTCAACCATTTTCGGGGTCAGGATACAGGCCGAACAGTCCAGCGTCGGAAAGGTTTTATCAACCTGTGACATCCGTCCGCCGATACTCGGGGTTTTCTCAACAATATCTACGCCATATCCGGCATCAGCGATATCAAGTGCAGTCTGAATACCGGCAATCCCGCCGCCAATAACCAGGGCCCGTTTGGTTACCCGGCTTTCACCCGGTTTAAGGGGGGTATTAAGGGTTACCTTGGCAATCGCTGCCCGGGCCAGTATGACAGCCTTTTTGGTTCCTTCCGCGATATCTTTATGAATCCATGAACAATGCTCACGGATGTTTGCAATTTCAACCATATAAGGATTAATACCCGCACGCTCGGCTGCATTTCTGAAAGTTGTTTCATGCATTCGCGGTGAACAGGAACATACCACAATTCCGGTTAGTTGTTTTTCTTTTACCGCTTCTGCTATCCTCGCTTGCCCGGCTTCGGAACACATATACTGATACTCCTCAGCATGGACCACACCCGGTTCCATCAGTGCCGTTTCGGTGACCTTCTTAACATCGACGGTGGCTGCAATATTGCTTCCGCAATGACAGACAAACACTCCTATTCTCTGCACCTGTATCACCTCCGGTATCTTCTGAATGCACTGACTAAAAGTTGCTGTGGTAATTCCGGATCAAGGTATTCCGGCACCACTTCCGGTGTCAGATAGTCTGCAAAACGCTTCCGAATAACCATCTGACGGGCACCATCTATTAATTTACCCGGCTTAACATCACGGGGACAGCGTTCGATACAAGCAAAGCACGATAAACATTTCCACAATGATGCGGAGCTTACCAAAGTATTTACATCTTCATTCAAAACATACGATACAAATTGATGCGGTTTAATATCCATCTCGTTAAAAGACGGGCAGGATGCCGAACATTTTCCGCACTTCATGCATTTATAGGGATTTACACCGGAGATCTCTTTAATCTGTTCCGCCTGGGATTTTCCATTGTTCATGATACCTGCACCTCCTCAGAATTAATGAGACCTAAGGCCTGGGCCAGTAATTCGGTAAAATACTGAACCGGCAATTTTGCTTTACTTTCTGTAAGATTTAAATTGTATAGACATAATGGACAGGCGGTGATCAATGAATCCGCACCGAACCCTGATGCCGACGCCATAATCTTGTCGGTCATACTCTGAGCCATCTGCTTTTCTTTCAGTGATATATAACCGCCGCAGCATTCATTGCGGTATGGATATACTACTGCCTCTGCCCCAAGCGCCCGGATAAAATCTTCGATAATAGTTGGATTTTCGGGATTATCAAAAGCCAATAATTCGCTTGGGCGAAGCAGCAGGCAGCCATAATAAGCACCAATCTTCCTGCCCTTTAATGGATTGACAACTTTCTTTTTTAAGACATCAAACCCAATACGGTCACGCAGGACTTCCAGAAAATGAAGTACCGCAGTCTCACCTGCATAAGGCTGATCCAGTTTCATATAGTTGTTCGCCCTGGTTCGGATGTCTTCTGCGTTCTTCATATCATCGTTTACCCTTTTAATGACATGATGACAGGCCGAGCATAAGGTAATTAAATCCTGATCTTTTTCTTTGGCTGCATTTAGGGCCCGAACCGAAGACAGCTTAGAAGCAATCTCATCAATGCCCAAGGGATATACTCCGCCGCAGCACTGCCATTCTTCAATCTCCTCCAGTTCAAATCCAAGCACCTCCGCCGAAATTCTGGCATAAGTATCTAAGTCTTTTGCTTTCGTTCTGAGGGTACACCCCGGATAATAACTATATTTCATAGTCTTCTCCTACCTTTCCTTAACTTTATGGATACTCTTTATTGTGTATTGTTCGTCATTTTTTTAACAATCCCTGTTAAAAAAAAGAAATCCTCACCTGCTATATAATACATACTTTGCTTGCTTTTATGTACAAACAATGCTCGTGTGTCATTATCTCTCTCCTTTCAAAATTATTATCGTTATTATTTTAACATAATAATACATCTTTCATATCACCGTGTCAATAGCAAAATCACCAAATTCGTCAAATAATAAAGAATTTAATATGCAATAGTTACAAACTTAGTTAACGATGAATAACTGAGCGGAGTTACATCTGAAATAATGATACAAGAACTCTTAGAACAGAAAACCGTCATCGACTCAACATCAATGACAGTTCATAAATCTTAGTGTGCAATTTTTCCTACACCAGTTTCATAATTGGTGTCAAATTGGTGAAAATGATATATACAAATAAGTTAAATAGGACTGCTATTGGGGGGATAGTATTTTAGCTAACGGACGCGGCCAAAGGGCATGGGATTACTTCCGTAAACGCGGCAACGCTCTGGCGGACTAACTGCTAACTACGACTAAAACGCTCAGGAGAGCCTTCGCGCTCAATGTCATCAACTTAAGATTAATCAGTAGCATCACGGTACCTTGACAACTAAAAAATATACAAATTGCACGCCTGATTTTCGGCACTTTTTCCAAGAAAAAGTGTTGACATAGCACCCAAAAAGTGTTGCCTCACCTTGATAAATACTTTTTTACGAGGTGATGAGATGCATTTAAAAACTTTACGAGTAATCTTTAATTTGGTGGATACTTTGCTGGATGATCCTGATTTTATCATGGAAAATAAAGTTGGTGAAAAATCGTTTACAAGAAAAAGGGTTTTGGATTTCAAAACGATATTTTACGGAATCTGTTCTTCTGGGAAAGAAGCACTCCCCACAGAACTGAGCAAGTATGTTGTAAATGCGGGATGCAAAGTAGCCTCTTTCTCCCCGCAGGCTTTCTCAAAGGCACGATATAAAATAAAATCAGATGCGTTTTATAAGGTCTTCCGGGAAGCAGTCAGGATATCCTGCACAGTGAAAAAGCTTCAGACACAATGGGGATACCGCATTTTCGCAGTAGATGGAACTTCTCTTATTCTCCCGGATACCAAAGAAAACTATAAGGCTTTTGGCTCTGGTGGTAACAAAGATAAAAGCTATGCAATGGCCAGCGCGTCTATTTTTTATGATGTTTTAAATGATATTGTGCTGGACGGGACGATCGGCCGTTACCAAGTCTCCGAACGGAAAAGCTGTTACAAGATGCTTAAACGAACTGGCGAGGAACTGACAGGGAAGAATAAGCTGATCCTATTAGACAGAGGATATCAATCCCGTGAGATGTATCATTTTCTGCAGGATAACGGTTATAAATATGTGATCCGGGTCCAAAGTGGTAAAAGTACGCCAAAAGCTATCCGCGGGGCACAAGGGGATGATTGTATTGTGACCGATGCCAGGGACAGATCCCTGGTCCAGCGGGTGATAAAAATCCCTTTGGATTCAGGGGAAACCGAAATCCTGGTCACAAACCTGTTTGATGAGACGTTAACAGTGGAGGATTTCTGCCAGTTGTACCATCTCCGCTGGAAAATAGAAACGAAATATTCGGAGATCAAACATAAATATAAGCTTGAGAAATTCACCGGATACCATCCGGAAGGAATCCGACAGGATTTTTATGCACTATTGTTTCTTTCGTGTCTGACTTCCTTATTAAGACGTGAAAGCGAAACCAGGAGAGTCAAAAGGGAAAACACGAAATGGACGTATCAGATTTCAATTTTGACAGTGGTAAATTCGCTTACCGATAGCATAACCCAGCTATTTTATGCGGGCAGATCACTAACAAAGCTTCTTACGCTGCTAGTCGAGACATTAAAAAACAAGCGCTCAGCGATCCGCCCCAACAGACGCGCTAAGCGCAAGAAACCAAGAACCGTAAAGAGATACAATCTAAACCAAAAATAAGACCAAACATCAATAAGGTTTACTTTGGTCATGCATCTTGTTGCATGGTTTTATTAATTATACTTTAAAATCCGGAATCCGTCAGCAAGTATTTATAATTACCTAAAGAACTTTTCGTAAAGCGATCTGAAAGGAATTACAAATTTGTATATTTTTTAGTTGTCAAGGTTCAAGTGCTGTTATTTTGCTAAGTTGATGACATTGGCCTTCGCGCTTAAGTCTCCGTAAGCAGTAGATTCCGCCGCCGCTAAAACCGCCGCCAATTGTTTACGGAAGTAATCCCATGCCCTTTGGCCGCTGGTTTTTCAAGCGATTTACGAAAAAGAGGGTTCCCGCCATAACAGGGTTGCCTTATGCTCCAGGGTACCTCCTCTTCCACCTTTGGGTATTCACCTTGTCAAATGAAGTATCCGCACAAAACTTATATACTACCAAAACCCAGCCGCTGTGGTCGAGTAGGCACACCCCTTACAGGGCATACCCCTCCCAGAACCGAACGTGCGGCTTTCCCGCATTCGGCTCTTTGTAAAGCTGAT
>Ga0153940_1000185_pt1 | contig 37493 bp, 22 predicted proteins | sample TSNJ024MetaG_FD_104736 | JGI IMG/M metagenome (GOLD analysis project Ga0153940, IMG submission 104736) | Attine ant fungus gardens microbial communities from New Jersey, USA - TSNJ024 MetaG | ecosystem: Host-associated > Fungi > Mycelium > Unclassified | place: USA: New Jersey, Brendan T. Byrne... | reverse complement strand
TTATTACCTTCCCGGAACGTGTAGCCAGTGCTCTGCGAATCGATTTATTCTTCGGATTGTTTTCCACCAGTACTCCATCATCTACCAATGGGTATTGCCTGAAAAAATAGCCTTTCGACTCAATCGCTTTTTGCAACAATGGAGTATTATCTGAAACTCCGATAATAACTTCACCATCAATGACCGCGCAAAATCCTGTTTTTGCAACACCCCTCGATAATTTTTCCCCGGCAAGGACAAAATCGCCTACTATCTCATAATTATCGCCCCTGATATCGGCTGCCTGTGTTATGAAAATAATCGTTGAATCGGACTTATCCGGCATACCTACAGACAATGACAGTGTTGCATGACGAGGTACATAAACAAACATGGGTACATCATTCACCGTTTCTTCCAATATTTCGACATATCCTTTTATAGTATCACCGGGTATAGCTTTTATAGTATCGGAAGTTACACCTGCCGTATGCACAGCCTCTTCAATTTCAGGTTCGAAGTAATAGCCGGCATCCGGTTTCCGCAATAGCAATATCAGCAATACCGCTATTATCACCACCACAATACAAGCCGCAGCTATCAGCCACCACCACTTTTTGGAGGCGGGCTTTTTGTCCCTACTTTCTTTTGAGCCAAGAAAGTAGACTTCGTTTTCTGTTTGTATATCTTTCTTGCTCATTATTCGGTTCTCCTGCTTTTTATACTATCTTCCAATACTATCTTCAATGCTTTCAATGCTTCTTTCGAAGCAGAGAGTGCAAATTTATGGGGAAAGCTGATATCTGAAAGAATAATCTGCTGCTTGGAAACGTTCACGTAATAGATATATTGCGCATTTATAATCAAGCTTTTACCCAAGCGGATAAAAGTACCTGCATCATTGGACAACTGCTGCTCAATAACCCTTTCGAAAGTACCCAGATTGAAAGAAAACAGATGTTCTTCCTTATTGACCAGCACCATCGTGGAGTAATTCCCGTCGGAGGATATATAAACTATCCTCTCGGGAGAGACCCTCACCAAGTCGTTACTGTTTGCCAATACAAGATATCTCTGCATTACCTCATTAATTTAATACAAAAATAGGTTATTCCTGATATAATCCGCTATCTAAAGGCATTTTATGTACTAAATAGCTTGTCTGTTGTACGAAATATGTATGTCAAAGAACGAAAGAGAACCGATCATCTCTATTAAAGATTTATTAATGTTCATTTTGGTATTGCCCAAAACGAATCAAAAGGCTAGCGCTTCATTCCTCGGCGACCCCAAACCGCCTCGATGGCTGAATCAAATAAATGGGCTATCGCCCCATTTGATTCTATGCCATTTTTACCGGATTGGGTACCCCGCCTGCGGAACTAATGCGCAGATGCTGACGCACTAGTAATGCAAAGCCCTTAAAAATTTTCAACTCTCAATTTTCAACTGTCAACTAATTCATTTTATTATAACTTCTATCCTTCCCGTCTGTAAACCTTTCGCTTTTGCTTCAAAAATCAGTTTTCCGTCTTTTTCACCCGATTGTACTATCGAGGTCAGTTGTCCGTTAAACACCTGCATCCGGGGCAGATGAAAGAGTTCGAGAGAGGTAGGGTCGCCACTGGCCGATGCTTTATAGCTACCATCCCCTGTTACGGAGAAGATTATCTGACGCTGGTCATCAGGGCATAGATTTCCATCTTTATCCACTACTCTTACATTTATATAAGCCAGATCCTTACCATCGGCAGCTAACTGCATCCTGTCGGCTACAAGTTCTATATGATGCGGCTTACCCGCCGTACACACAATCTTCTCTTCTGTTGGCTTACCCTGCGCATCATATGCAACGACTTTCACTTCGCCCGGTTCGTATATGGCATCCATCCACATCAGGCGGTAGCGGTTCTGCACGGTAGTATTATTTTTACTCTGTTTTCCGTAGCTTTTACCATTGATAAAAAGTTCGGCAGACGGATAGCTGGTATAAACGAATACAGGTGTTTTCTCTCCCTCGCGCCCCTTCCAGTTCCAGTGAGGCAGAATATGCAACGTACTCTCATTCTTATTCCACAGGCTACGATACAGGTAATACCTGTCCTTAGGAATACTTGCCAGATCTATAATACCGAACATAGAGCTGTGATTCGGCCATGCATCCGTATCGTATGGAGAAGGTTCGCCCAGATAATCGAATCCCGTCCAGACAAATTGGCCCATAGTCCATTCATAGTCATCTGCCAATGCGAAATCATCATCCGGCAGATTTGCCCATGAGCAATATTCCAAATCGTAGGAAGAAGACTGATGGTCATCATATTTAGCATCGGCTTTCTTCTCCACAGGGAATTTATATACTCCCCGCGAACTTACCGTAGAGGCTGTTTCAGAACCCAGTACCAGATTCTGAGGCAGTTTTTCGTAAGCTTCCTGATAACGATGAGTCCGGTAATTGAAACCGGGAACATCTATCATCGCGGCAAAGCCGTTATTCAGCACACAAGTAACCTGATCCATACCACAGGTAACAGGGCGGGTAGGATCTTCCAGGTGGCAGATATCCTGCAGGAAAGAAGCCACTTTATATCCCTGATCGCTGCACTGTGTCGGTACTTCATTGCCAATACTCCACATCACCACACTGGCATTGTTTCGGTAGTTATGTAGCATATTTACCAAGTCTTTTTCCGCCCATTCATTAAAGAAACGGTGATAACCGTTCAGGCACTTAGCAATATCCCATTCGTCGAATGGTTCTATCATCATCATAAAGCCCATTTCGTCACATAAGGCAACCAGTTCCGGCGCAGGCATATTATGCGCGGTACGTATAGCATCACACCCCATATCTTTCAGCATAGTCAGTTGACGGCGCAATGCCGCCACATTAATAGCTGCTCCCAGAGGGCCCAGATCGTGATGGTTACAAACCCCTTGAAACTTACGCCTTTTACCATTCAGAAAAAAGCCTTTATCTGCAATCAGTTTTATATCCCTTATACCGAAACGTGTGGTATATTCGTCAACCTGAGCATCTTTTATATATACTTTCGATACTGCATTATATAAATACGGAGTTTCGGGTGACCACAGTTGTGGCTTATCTACACTGAAATTCTGCTCGAAAGGCTGACCGTGATTTATCCTGAGGGTATTATCTTTTTTGGCAACGACATTCCCCGATGCATCTTTTATCTCGGTAACTATCCTTACATCTGCATTATCCGAATTACTGATTTCGGTTTTCAGCTTCACCGAAGCATATTTTTCCGAGACAAAAGGCGTGGTAATATAGGTACCCCAGACAGGTACATGTATTTCTTCCGTCACGACCACATGTACATTACGGTAAAGGCCTGCGCCCGGATACCAACGTGACGACTGCGGTTTGTTTTCGAGGCGCACTGCAAGGGTATTGTTCTCACCGTCAGCATTCAGCAGATCCGTTACATCGCAATGAAAAGAATTGTAACCGAAAGGCCAGAAACAGGCTTCTTTCCCGTTTACATATACACGGGCTTCACTCATAGCTCCATCGAAAAGAAGGGTGACACGTTTTTTCCCTTTTCCGAAATCACTTACATTAAACGTATTTCTGTACCAACCGATACCTACATAGGGTAATCCTCCTGTACGTCCGGTCTTTACAGTCGCTACTTTTTCTCCGTTCTGGATAACTGCCACTTCCTGTAAATCGTACTTGCGGTCGAATGGCCCGGATATAGCCCAATCGTGAGGAACAGTTACTGACTCCCAGCTTTTATCATCAAAGCCTGTCCCGGCAGCATCGGGATAATCGCCTTTGCTGAATTTCCAGTTTTTTTCCAGTAAAAACTCTACTCTTTTTGTCTGCGACTGCATGGTGGCATTGCAACAAAACAGTATAGCTAAAATAAAAGTTATAAATTTTCTTTTCATTATAAGATTCTTTCAGTTAACAATCAACAGTTAACAATGAGTTTATATTATTCAAAAAGTAACAAAGGTAACACTATTTACAGTTAGCAGTAAACAGTCAGCAGCTTGTATCTCGTACCTTGTCTACTTGTACCTATTTACTCACTACTTATTACTTAAAACTTACTACTTGTTAAAAGGTAACAATTGTAACACCTTTTACATATTTCTCTCCTGTTACTTTTTTGTCCTCCCTCATTCCTATTCTCATTTTCAATTTCTTGCTTTTTATTCTCTTTGTAAGTCCCCCTTGGGGGATTGAGGGGGCTCGTTCACATTTTCAAAGAGCTATAAGCTGATAGCTAAAAGCTACCAGCTTATAGTATAGATAAATATTATCTGAATGCATCCAAAGCAACCGTAGGCTTTCCCGAATCGTCAAAAGCACCGAGTGTATATGCATTCCAGCTACCATATGCCTGCGGTTCCCAATAGAATACACCTAAACCTCTGCCGCTTGGTAATGATTTTGTTTTTTCTATCAAATCGGTCAGAAACGCTTTTGATGTTTCCGCTTCATCCCAACTCATCCCTACTTCACAAATCATTATATCCGACCCGTAACGTTCTATCATATCTTTCATATTGGAAAGGCAATCGTTATTCATGGCTTTCCAATCATCGGCAGACGGATATAAGGACATGCCTATTACATCCCATTTTCCATTGTTACTTTTCAGCCCGTCGAATAGCCAACGGAACAATCCGTTATCCTGACCGTTTTGCAGGTGAACAATCACTTTCGCATCCGGAAAAACAGCTTTGACCGCATCATAGCCTGCATTATTAAGCCCGGCATAGTTTTTCATATAGTCCTCTGCTTTTCCATCATCCCATAGCATGCCATTACCAGTTTCATTACCCACCTGTACCCATTCCGGAGTGATACCATTTGTTTTCAATACGTTCAGCACTTCTGTCGTATGATTCGCTACGGCACTTTTCAGTTCTGTAAAACTCAGGTCAGTCCATGCAGCCGGCTTCGCTTGTTTCGATGGGTCTGCCCAGCTATCGCTGTAATGGAAATCCACCATAATACGCATCCCCAGATTTTTAGCCCTGTATGCTTTTACTAATAAATCTTCGGTATTACACCATCCGTCCACAGGCTTGACCCATACACGCAGGCGGACAGAGTTCATTCCAAGGCTTCTCAATAGCCTTATGCCTTCCATTTCAGCCCCTGCTGCATTGTAGAATTTCTTTCCCGATGCTTCCATCTGGGTTATCCAACTCACATCGGCCCCTTTGGCAAAAGTTCCGGTTGATAGGTCAGGACTGGTTGCTCCATTATCATCATCGTCGCTACAGGAAATAAATCCGAGGAAAACAATAAATGAAAGTGCTATAATCAAATGCTTTATATATAATTTCATAGATATTCTTGTTTTAGGGGTCGCAGACCTGTTTATTATTCTGACAAATAAAAGTTATAATCATTCGATTGTATAAGTGTACTTCTCCGGATTGCTCAGATTCATTGTAATGGTATAAGTACCCGGTGTGGCTATTTCTATATTCGCTCCGCCCAGAGTAATCTCTCCGTTAATGCCTCCGTATTTCGAGTTCCAGTCGTTATTGGCAATTATCTGGATACCATATAAGGTGTTCGAGATATTACAAGTTACTTTCCATGCATGATTGACAGCATCGTAAGTCATCACATCGGTAGTCAGGCTCCATGCATTAAACTCTCCGGTAACGGCAAAGGCTGAAATCTTCGTCTTACTCCATTTCATTGTATTGGTATTCGCTTTCAGAAGGAAATATCCACCCTCTTCAAACCAGATATTCCACTGGGCACTGCTATCATCCAACGTATATAAATCATTCGGATTAGAACCATAAGTTATGCCCGAAGTACTGCTCATTTCAGTCGTAAACTTAAAGTTATTCCATTGCTGTGCATTTACAAACCCTTCATATTCGCCATTTCCACTGCGTGAACATAAGCGTGTTGTGTATTTATCCCATCCGCCGCTCAGGTCGCCCGGCATATATAAGAATGCTATTTCTTCGTATGGGGTAACGGTTACTTCCACAACATTACTGTATAGAGGGTCTACATTAGCCGCAATAGTAGATTTAAGGCGAACATAGAGTTTTGCAGGCTGCCCGATTTCCAGCCCCATACTCAGAGCCAGCGAATTCAAAGCCTTGCCTGTATAGGATTTCGCACTGGCTGTTTCCACTACATCTTTTGCACTGGTAAATGAACTTTGTATATCGAACTGGAGCGTTGTCTTCAATGCATCGGCAGGAAGCCCATATTTTTGAGAATATGTATTCGCCAATTCTCCTGCATTCCACATAAAAGATAAAACCAGTTTCCCGCTGTTATCATTCGTCAATACGACTTCCGATGCCGTCGCTTTCAATTCTCCTTCCTGAAAGCCCGAAAGCACCACTTCATCCCCGTCACTGTTACATGACACGGCCAGTACAGAAAGAAAGAACAGGAATATATATTTATTTATTGTTTTCATACTATTCTATATCTTAAAGATTAATACCCCTCGTTTTGTTTCAGATTAGGATTAGCTGCCAGATCGGCCGGCGGAAGCGGATACAAATTGAATTTATTGTCTGTCCCCGTACCATCCATTGTTCCACCTTTCCATTGCCATACATAAGACGAGCCTGTGAATTTTCCGAAACGGATAAGATCGGTACGGCGGGTGCCTTCCCAATAAAGTTCACGTCCTCTTTCAGCCAGAATAAAATCAAGAGTCAAATCATCTTCGCTAACCTTTCCTGCCTCATTACCATAAGCTCTTTTACGTATCAGATTTATGTAATCAGTTGCAAGGCTCTTACTTCCACCCGTACCACCTCTTACTACGGCTTCAGCATACATCAGATATACATCGGCAAGCCGTATCATCGGGAAATCGGTATCTACCAATCCTTCTGCGAAATTAGAGCCATTTTGCCCGGTAGATGTCTTATTAATGTATTTCACAATAGAATAGCCTTGAGTGCTGATAGTAGGGTCTTCTATATCAAGAGTCTGACCGTCCGTATAAAAAGCTGCACGCTTATCTGTCGCTCCTGTAATATCACTGAATAGTTTTACAAATTCCTTTCTGGTGCGGATACTACCCCAACCGGATTGCACACCGTAATCGGTAGCTACCATAGAACCTACTATAGGCCCGCAAACCAGATACGTACTGCCACCCCATGTAGTGGTATGTTGTCCGTCAGCTTCTATAGGGAAGATAATTTCGTTTGTCCGTAAATCGTTATCGGCATTGAACAGATTGGCATATGTATTTTCCAAAGCATAGCCTCCATCTATTACTTTTTTGCTGTAAGTAATACATTCCGTATTCTTTTCCGTACCTGTATATACTTTAGCATTCAGATACAGTTTTGCTAATAACGACCAGGCTGCCGCACGGCTTACCCGTCCGTATTCGTTCTGCAAAGGCAGAGGTAATTCCTCTTCGATACCTTTCAACTCCGACTCCACATAATTGAACAGGTCTGCCCGTGTAATACGCGGAGGGAAGAATGCCCCCACAGGGTCCGCCTCGGTTACAAAAGGTACATTCCCGTAAAAATCCAGAGCGTGAAAATAAACCAAAGCTCTCAGGAAACGGGCTTCGCTACGGTAAACCTTTATCTGTTCCCTGTCGCTGTCGTTAAAACCGGATAGTTTATCATCGGTCGCATTGCGTAAAAATTCATTACAGATAGCCACTGTATAATAGATACGGTAATACATCGCCGAAGCCCATTCGTCTGAAGAGTTCCATGTCATAAACTGGATACCGTTCAAGGCGTCACCCCCACCCCATGTGTAAATAGCCTCATCGGTAGGCAGTTCCTGCAAATTGTAGAAAATACGCAGGTAGCCCCAATATGTTTTACCTCCGAGGTCGGTGTTTCCGTCCCCTTTTTCCTGTCCGGCAATAGCAAGGGACGCATATAGTTTTGCCAAAACGGATTTGTAGCCTTCAGGTGTATTGTAAACCGTTTCGGGTGTAGCTTCTATTTTGGGTATCTGGTCAAGGTCGCCCAGACATGATGTGAACAGACCTAAGGTCATCGACAGCAAAAGAATGTATATATATTTTATCTTTTTCATTTTCGTAGATTTTATAATGTATTAGAAATCAAGATTCAGGCTCAAAGAGAATATTCTCGGACGAGGATAGAACGAACTGTCGAAACCATTCATTATTTCAGGGTCTACACCATCGTATTTAGTTATAGTAAATACATTCTGTACCAATGCTCCCACTCTGAGGTTAGGGCCATTGAATACTTTCCCTACATTGTACCCGATTGATATATTGTCCATTTTGAGGAATGATGCGTTTTGCACATAATAATCGGAACGGAACTGGCGAGACTGGAATCCTGTACTCAGGTAGTCTCTCGACATATTATTGATTGCATATGGAATGTACTGCATTGTTTCCCACGCACCTGCATTTGCCGCCATATTATTGTAAACATAGTTCCCGAAACTCGCCCTCAATGCAAAGCCCAGCGACCAGTTCTTATATCTGAACTGTGAATTGAATCCCAACAAATAATCAGGCATCGGTGAATGGTAACGGTACAGGTCCTTTTCATTGATAATCCCATCATCGTTCAAGTCGGCATACATCCCTTCAATTGGTTTACCGGCCTCATCGTACACCTGTTTGTAGACATAGAACATATAAGGGGTATATCCTTCTGTCAGAATTTGTAAACCTTGTCCACCGACTTCAGGGCCTGTATAAGATCCCGGAGAATTTTCGTTCTTAACCAATGACAGGTTTGTAATTTTTAATTTCTGGTATGTCGCATTAAAGCCGAGTGTCCATGTTATATCTTTTGTATCGACAGGTGTCGCGTTAATAGCGAACTCAAGACCGTTACTCTCTATATTTCCCACATTGGTTGTCGCTTTCTCAGCAAAGTTTGTACCCGCCGGAACTGATACTGTCGCCAGCAAATCCTTTGTTTTGCGGTTATAGTAATCGAATGTACCATTGATGCGGTTATTGAGGAATCCAAAGTCGAAACCGGCATTATAAGAGTCCGTTGTTTCCCATTTCAAATCCGAAACATAAGTTGCAGGACGATAGAGATAATAATATTTATCCCCGAAACGGTATTGTGCATATTCGTTACTCAATGTATAGATAGGCAGGAATGAGTAGTTTCCGATACCGTCCTGCTGACCTGTCACCCCATAACTTAAACGAAGCTTCAAATCGCTGATTATATTATTATCCTTCAGGAACGACTCTTGCGATATTCTCCATGCCAATGCTACCGACGGGAAAGTTCCCCAGCGGTTATCCGGATTGAACCGGGATGAGCCGTCGCGGCGAATAGTTGCCGTCAGCATATATCTGGAATCGTAAGAATAATTCACACGCCCGTAGAACGATAACAAAACGTGGGTCTGATCCTGTGCCGGAGAGGTACTTACCGTCTCTCCTGCAATATTCTTATCTATAAACACCGGGCTTTTGGCTCTCCAGTGCTGATAATCGTAACCGGCAGTAGCATCCAGATTACTCTTTATATTCTTAAAGAATTTCGAGTAATTCAGATAACTGGTGAATAGCTTATTTGTTTTTTCCTCTGAATATTCATTATCTGTACCCCCAATCTTATATACATTGGCTGCTTCTGCAGGAATATAGTTCGTGCCTTCACCTTTAGCATAATCATAACCTAATGTCAGATGTGCTTTCAGCTCAGGCAGGAAATGAAATTTATAATCCACATCCATATTCCCGATACTGCGTTTCACTGTACTCTTATGTTCTTCCTGCTCCAATAGTCCTACGGGATTGAGTAACGCCCCTGTTGCCGGAACACCTGCATTATCTAAGCTTTCGTAATATCCTCCAAAACCCGAATTACCGGAATAAACAGGCTGTGTAGGATTAAAGACTGTCGCGTTCCAGATAGCATCGGTATTGGCAAAGCTGTTTTTATTTATCGAGCCTTTCAGGTTGAAGTCAAATTTTAAGTGGTTGTCGAAAAATGTAGGACTTACAACGATGCTTCCGGTATAGCGTTTGGCATTATCAGTTTTCAAAATACCCTCCTGGTTATAATAGCCTGCCGATACCCTGAACGGAACAGTTTTGGAAAAGTTTCCGGCTACACTCAGATTATTATCCGTGCCAACTGCCGTTTGATATATCTCATCATTCCAGTTGGTATTGTATTCACCTAATAATGCCTTCTGCTGATCGTTACCTTTGCCTGTTATTAAATCACGGAACTCCTGTGCAGAAAGGGTTTCTGCTACTTTCGTCTTATTCTGTAGAGAGAATGTCGTATTGAAACTGATATTCAGTTTGTCGGAACTTCCTTTTTTAGTAGTGATAATAATTACCCCGTTCGAAGCCCGTGAACCATAGATAGCCGTGGAAGAAGCATCCTTCAGTACCGTCATACTCTCTATATCATTCGGATTGATAAGGCTCAGAAAGTTACTACTGTTACCGCTGATCCCTCCGCTTTCCAAAGGTACACCGTCAAGAACGATTAACGGATCGTTACTCGCATTTAGTGAAGCTCCCCCACGGATACGGATAGTGCTTCCCGATGTAGGCGAGCCGCTGTTAGACATAATCTGTACTCCCGCTACCTTTCCGTTTATCAGCTGTTCGGGAGAACCGATAAGCCCCTGGTTAAAGTCTTTACTGCTCACGCTGGATACTGTTCCGGTCAGGTCTTTTTTCAGCTGGGTACCATAGCCTATTACAACGACTTCGGTCATAAGCTGCGCTTTCGGTTCCAGCTTTATGTTTACAATCCGGTTGTCCGTAAGTACTATGATCTGTGTTTCATAGCCGAGAAAAGAGAATTCCAGTTGGTTCCGGCCTTCCGGCAGATCAATCGAGTACTTACCATCTATATCGGTGGTAGTACCTAATGTGGTTTCAGAAACTTTCACAACAGCGCCAATAACAGGCTCGTTTGTTTCGTCTACTACCGTTCCCGTAATTGTCCTCGACTGAGCCGCAGCCATCAAAGGCGCAAGCAACAATAAAGCCAAAGCTATTACGAAGCGGAAATGAGCGAATTTCTTGCAACTATCGTATTTTTTCATGGTTTTAAATATTTAATAAGGTGATTATTTCGTTTTTGTATTTCTTTACTTTTTTATAACTTTTTATTCCAGCCATACACTGCCTAGTTCTAAGGTCGCATCATTTGCCATATTATCTACCGTCGATATTTCAAACATCTCTATTTTCTCTATTGTAAATGGTATCTGTGTATCAGGCTCGAAGTATCTTTCGAGAAAAGTAGGATACGGAGATGGCAACAGAGCCGTTTTCACCTGCCGTAAACCAGCTAAGGAAACTTTGTAAAGTCCGTCTTTATCAAGATTCACCATAGCAGTATAAGTAAATCCGTCAGAAGTAACAAATCCCACATTCAGCTTACTGATCCCTTTTATATTTTTCAAATCGACACATATATATTGCGCTTCTCTCAATCTACCCTTCCTTTCACTGACATAATCCTTTATATATTTCCGCCAAAAGAAACGGGCATCTGCATCTGTTACCTTGAATTTGAATTTCAAAGAGTTCGCGTCTGTCAGACCTGATACAAAATTTCGTAACACATAAGATGTTTCCGGAATGCCATACGCCTCTACATCGCTATATTCATCCGTTATCTTTACCAATTCCAGAGGGTCTTCAGCTCTTACAACCGCAACCGTCCAATATTCAGGCCGGGTATAGTCCCAATCCAAGGGATTGCCTTCCGTTTTAGCAGGATAAGTATAATTCTTGTTATCCTTGCATACTATTATGTTATACCTGAAAAGTCCCTCATTTATCATACCGGCAGGTATTTCCGCACGATAAGTATAGCCGTGTACACGTTTCATTTTCACAGACGGGTTACTATCCGACCAGAAAGAAACTTTGTCTGTATAAATAATGACTGAATCGGGAAACGACGACCCTACTATCTGCGCTTCCATCTGCAAGGACTTACCGCTTTCAATTACCTTTGCAGGCTGATGAACAACTGAAAATGTTTTTGCATGCGCTTCGGGTGCAACAAACTCGCCCAGCAGTATATTATTCCATACAGTGTTCTTTCCCCATTCGGCATTCGGGGTATAGCTTGTATTTTTCAGAAGATAGACGCCCGGTTTTACAGAAATGCTTGCACCCTTTGATAAACCATTATAAGCATTTCCATCATTGATAGCTGTGACGGTGAAATTCTCACCTAAACCGGGCAACCTAACTTCCATAGCCCATGTATTCCATGCAATAGTAACCACCTCCTTTTTCAAAGACGGCTTACTGAACGGGTCTCCTATCTGCACCGCATCGGGCATAACCTCCAGTCTCCATAACCCATTTTCCAGTCTGTCCAGAAAATAAGCGCCTGTACCTTCATATTTTACTATTGGAGAACTTCCGCAACCGGCTACAGACTGTAGCTTTTCAGGCATAACAGGTGAAGAAGCCGTATTATTCGAATAAAAGAACTTGTCCGTACTGTTCAACACACTCAAATCCTGTGCATAGCTGACATGAAAATCGGCAAAAACCGTATCATTCGGATATTTGGCATATTTCTGATACATCGGCACCTTATATGCTACCTCCGCTGCAATCTTCATACTGATTGCCTTATTGGGAGTGTATGCCAGATTAAGGAAATGAGTCTGATATTCGGTATTTGCCCATGCTATATCAATGGGGTCATAAGCAAACTGAGTAATCCACTGAAATCCCTGCGTGCGGAATGCACGGGTCATTGCCGGATACATATAAGAATAAGTGATATCGGCAGGATCATATTCATAGACGGCTTTCGCTTTTTTGTCAAAGCCCTTCATATTAAAAAACGGTATACCATAGTTATCCACATATGGCAGAAAATTCCCCCTGCGCATATGTCCTGCAACCAGCCCGATAGGATACCACTGATAGGTAGTACCCTGTATAGCCGTATTGAAATAAGCCTGTACATGTTCCATATTATGGCTTACATTATAAAACACAGATTTATTATTACCGGTCTTTTTTATAGCGGACAGCATCCTGTTGATGTAGTTTTCGGTCTGCTGCGGAGTATCCGCATGACAAGGTTCATTGTTGATTTCAAAGCCTACAATATAAGGATCGTCTTTATAAGATAAGTGCGTATAAGGATTTATATGCTTCACAAACCGATGGATATAATTTTCCTGCGCAACAATAGCCTCTTCGGTACTGTGTATCCTATATTTATCATATAAATAAGAGAATGCCCCTGTATTCTGATTCCTTTCGGGATAACCGTTCCCGAAGTTTGTCATTGTTGTAATCAATACTCGTATATTGCGTTCCCTCAGCTTTGCAATCAGATAATCGAGCAGGTCGAGATGGTCGTTTTCTGTCAGATTTCCCTTTGCATCGGATATTTCCACATCCCACACATGGATACGGTAGGCATTGAAACCTAATCGCGCGAAATGATATACATCTCTGTCGATAGCTTCTTTATGATTCTTCCCTATATAATTGACTGCACGATAGGCATGGGCAAAAGGCATTGTATAATTCACCCCGTAGAAAGAAGCTTCCCGACGGGTATCCGACCAGCGCATCACACCGCCTTTGTCTATATAAATTGTTGGAACATCCGTTTTCTTCTGAGCAAAAAAAGATAAAGAGAACAGCAAGCTGCATAGTGTTGTGAATAGTATTCTCATGGTATTGTACTTTAGATTGTTTTTCCCCTTTAAGGACAACAGCAAATTTATGCCTAATGACTGATTTACACTATGCACAAATTAGACAGATGAGAACACAAATAGGACAACGGAAGAGTTTAACTTATCCCAAATACATCAGTAAACGGCTATAAATATGCACATTACTTTTCACCTTCCAGAAACTCACGCGGAGTCTTTCCAAATTCAGACTGAAAACTTTTCGAGAAATATGAGCGGTTCGAGAATCCGACCATATACATCACCTCGGCAATAGAAAATTTATTTTGGGAAAGGAGCATCGCTGCTTTTTTCAAACGTACCGAGCGGATAAATTCGACAGGTGAGAGTCCCGTCAATTGTTTTATTTTACGATAAATCTGCTTGGAACCGATACCCGAAATATCACTGAGCGCATTTACATTCAGATCGGGATCTGCAATCTTATCTTCTATAATCCTTGTTATCTCGGACAAGAACTTTTCATCGGGAGATGTGGCTTCTATTGCTTTCGGGGCGGCTATAGTTTCTATCCGCAGTTTATCCTCCAGTTGTTGTTTACTCTTCAACAATTGTTCGATACGGGACAACAGGATTTCCGGATCGAATGGCTTGGGAATGAATGCATCTACATTCAGATTTATACTTTCCAACTCGGTGGTCTTATCATCTTTAGCCGTAAGCAGGATAACAGGTATCGTAGAGGTCGGTATATTCCTGCGTATGCGGCGACTCATCTCCAGTCCGTCCATCACCGGCATCATAATGTCGGCGACTATCAGGTTGGGGTTAAGATTTAAAGCCATTTCCAATCCCATTTTACCATTATGAGCCACTTCATACCTGTATTTGGAAGCAAGTATCTGGCTTATGAAATCCGCTATTTCGGGATTATCATCCACTACTAATACAAGCGGCTTACTCTCATTATTATTTGCATCTCCTGATTGTGATACAATATCCGTTTCGGTCTCAATATCGTCTAATGGCAGAGTAATAACAATTCTAGTTCCTTCATCTTCTTCAGACGAAACAGTAATCTGGCCGCCGTGCTGCTCGCTGTATGTCTTAGCCAGATAAAGGCCGATACCTGTACCCTCCTTTTCTTTCGATGTTTTTGAGGACTGATAGAATCGCTCGAATATATATGGAATATCCTGCTGAGGAATACCTATGCCTGTATCCGAAACTGTTATTTCCAATATTTTAGCAGTATTATCCGCTATCAGATTAAGATTGACTTCTCCTCTTTCTTTCGTGTATTTGCAGGCGTTGACTATCAGGTTATTCAGTACCGATTCTATTTTCAATACGTCTATATTTATATAGATTTTCTCTTGGTTTGTATAAAATGAGAACTTCAGATTTTTCTCCCTATATCCTTCTTCATAAACAGAAAAAAGGCTCCGGGCAAATTCCACGAACTCAACTCTTGATAATATAAGGTTTGCATTCGTATTACTATCTATCCTGTTAAAATCTAATACCTGCCGGATGAGGGAATTTAATTTCAATGCATTTTGCTGTACCGCTTCGAGTTGTTTCTTCTTATAAGGATCTTTTATTTCCAGTAACAGACGGCTTACCGGAGCTATAATCAGGCTGAGCGGCGTTTTGAATTCATGTGAGACATTAGTAAAAAAATCTATCTTGAGATTAGACAATTCCAACGTTTTTTCCTTTTCTATCCGCTCTATTTTCAGATTGTTCCTCACCCTGAAAAAATTCATTATCCAAAGCAAAAGGCACAACAGTAAAAAAGCGTAAATACATTTCGCCCAAAGCGTATAATACCATGGAGGATTGATCTGGATGGAAAATGTATATATTTTATCTGACGGTTTACCGGACGAATCGAGCTTACTTATGATAAGGCTGTATTTTCCATACTCCAGATTGGGATAAGATATACGGACCGAATTTTGTTTCAGTATATTCCAATCCTTGTCTATTCCTTCAAGCCTGTACACAAATTTACTTCCTTCCTCTTCCGAATACGTCAAATCCGAAAACTCAAATCCCAGATTATTTTGCTTATAATTCAGTTCTATTTTGTCCAGATAGCGGATACTATAACCTTCGTAGTCGATACCAGACTGATATAGCTTATCATTTACATACAAGGCCGTAAGCACAATAGGCAGATCGGGGCGTACTTCCTGCAACATAGCCGGTGAAAAAACAGCTAATTCATCACTTCCTCCAAAATAAATCTTATCTGATGATTTGTCGAAGAAGCCGCTGGTATAGGCTTTATTCGTTATATTCAAGCGCTGCACGTTATAGTTTTGCTTATCCAATACCCATGTACCATCGCTTGTGGATATCCATATATGTTGCCCCTCTTCTACTAACGAGAGTATTTCACTATTGCTGAATGCATCGAACTTTATGAAGCGGGATTCATCGTTTTCGGGATTTATACGTACCAGCCCTCCCCGGAATCCTGCCCAGATAAAACCTTCATTGTCGCATATTATATAATTTGGATTTTCATTATTGGTCCCCGATTCTATCGGGATCTTTGTCACTCTATTCAGCTTCGTATCTATCTTATTGATCCCATTGTTATAAAGCAATACCCAGACATTACCTTTACGGTCGGGCACAATCTGGTTAATGAAATTACCCGACAATCCGTTACGCGTAGAATAATTATAGTCCGCTACATAGTTACCGGATGGTGAAGACTGAATCAGTTTTTGTTTATCCACAACAAATATTCCGCCCAGACAGGTCGCTATCCACAGGCGTTCTTTATCGTCTTCGAAAATATGATATGCCCAGTTGGAATTGAGGGTATGCGTACTGTCGACAATACTGTAATGTATAAATTGCTTTCTGGCATAATCATACCGGTTGATGCTCCCATCTGTCGCCACCCAGAGGTTCTGCTCTTTATCTTCATAGATATGCCTGATACGATTGTGCGAAATAGGATAACGCCGGTCCCCCATCCTGTACCAGACAGAACTTCCGGGATCATTTGTAAAAGACGGAGATAAAATAAGGCCGTTTGTCCCCCCGAACCAAAAGTTATTACGCGAATCTTTAAATATAGCATGAAACCTGTTACCATCTCCCACGCCTGTAACTTGTGAGATCGGGACAATCTGAAACACTTTATTATAGCGCGACAAGGATATTCCATAATCCGTACCCAGCCAGATATTTCTCTCCCTATCTGCAAATATCCCCCAGACAATATTGTTGGACAAAGATTTTTCATTGCGGGAGTCATGGACAACATGTTGTATCTCTTTTGTGGAATCATTATATACATAAAGTCCGTTGTCAGTTCCCAAAAGCAGATTATTATTGGTGTCTGTTTCTAGGGATTTGATAGAATTATCATGAAAAAAGCTGATTTCTTCCACTGTATTATACCCTGGAGTATATTTTAGCAATGCTCCTTCAGTACCAATCCATATACAATTACGGACAGTATCTTCCAATAATGAGTTTACAAACTGATTATTTCGTTTTATATTGGCAGGCAAATTAATAATAATGAATTTATCTGTTGCCGGAATGTATTTGCAGAGTCCATTATAAGTACCGATATATAAATCGTTATCTTCTGTATTTATAATAGAATAGACAGTTCTATGGGGAAGACCGCTGTTTTCTTTTTCGCTAAGGTTCTCGATCTGCTTTGTCTTAATATTGTATCTGTAAAGTCCATCAAGAGAACCAATCCATAAAATACCATTCTTTAATGCCATAGCCCTTACATCAGGAGGAAATTTCAGATCGGTATTTTTATAACTATCGGTTTTGTAATTATAAAATAGCACACCGTTGTCAGTTCCCAGACATAAGTATGTATCATCGAGTATCAGGATACAATATATCTGCGTATTAGTCTTGCTGTCGAATGAAAAATGTTGTTGGGCTGTATATCCGTCATAGCTGAACAGTCCTTTATTAGAACCTATCCATATCAGTCCTTGAGTATCCTGAGCAAAACAATTGATGCCAGAGGCTTCCGAATTGAGATTGATATTACTGAAAGTCTGATAATTCGCCTTTTGTCCCATCAGGAAAAGAGTGGACAGAAAGAATAGAAAAGTATATAAAAATCTAATATGTATCATCATAATTTTCATACTATTCAGATACAAATATAAGATTTTAATGGCATCAATTGTAAGTTAACAGATATCTTATAGTTGTTTTGCGGGATATAAAATATCAAAAAACATACAAGATAAGAGAGCGAAATATAATAATAAATTACCCTCTCCATATTCATTTATCAATTTTGATTTCACAGCAAAAAAAACTATCTTTGAACGAGTTTTGAAATAGCTAAGGTCGCAGACCTATTTATTACTTTTTTATTACTTTGGGAAGTAAAGAAATAAGAAATAGGTTGCAATCCGAAATGTATCATTAAATTCTATCTTTTACTTAAAAATCAGATATTACACATGTTCCCCGAAGATATTATCGACGAACCAGAGAATTTAGAGAACGAAGAACCCGTTATGGATGAGGAATCGGAGAATGACAGCAGTCATTCCGATTATAAAGTACCAGTGAAGGACTCGGGCGACAATCAGCTACATTTGTCAGGCATGTTCCAAAATTGGTTTCTGGACTATGCTTCTTATGTCATACTCGAACGTGCCGTGCCGCATATTACCGACGGATTAAAACCGGTACAGCGGCGGATCATGCATTCGATGAAACGCATGGATGACGGACGCTACAACAAGGTGGCAAATATTATAGGACACACCATGCAGTTCCACCCGCATGGAGACGCATCTATAGGTGACGCTCTTGTGCAGTTGGGCCAAAAGGATTTACTGGTCGATTGTCAGGGAAACTGGGGAAATGTCTTCACCGGAGATGGTGCTGCTGCACCCCGTTATATAGAGGCCCGTCTTTCCAAATTTGCTTTGGAGGTGCTCTTCAATCCTAAAACGACCGAATGGAAACCATCGTATGACGGGCGTAACAAAGAACCCATTACCCTGCCCGTAAAATTCCCTTTATTGCTGGCACAGGGTGCTGAAGGTATTGCCGTAGGGTTATCTTCTAAAATACTCCCTCACAACTTCAACGAATTATGCGATGCCGCCGTAGCGCATCTGCAAGGAGAAGAATTTACTTTATATCCTGATTTTCAGACAGGGGGATATATAGATGTCAGCAAATATAATGACGGAGAACGCGGCGGTTCGGTAAAAGTACGTGCCAAAATATCCAAGCTGGACAATAAAACACTCGTAATAAGCGACATCCCTTATGGGAGAACATCGTCTTCGGTCGTAGAATCCATCCTGAAGGCAAATGACAAAGGCAAGATAAAAATCCGTAAGGTGGACGATATCACAGCCCAGAATGTAGAAATCCATGTACATTTGGCTGCCGGTGTTTCGTCTGATAAAACAATAGACGCGCTTTATGCATTCACCGATTGTGAGATCAGTATCTCTCCAAACTGCTGTGTGATTGAAGATAACAAGCCGTATTTCCTTACTGTCAGCAGAATACTCAGAGATACAACCGAGAATACACAAAGTCTCCTCAAACTTGAATTGGAGATACAAAAGAGCGAACTGGAAGAAACACTCCATTTCTCCTCTCTCGAAAAAATATTTATAGAAGAGCGTATCTATAAAGATAAAGAATTTGAGAATGCAGCGAACATGGATGCCGCTGTTGAGCATATAGACAAACGTCTGGCTAAATTTGCCAAATTGTTTATCCGCGAGGTAACCCGTGAAGACATCATGAAACTGATGGAAATCAAGATGGGACGCATCCTCAAATTCAACTCCGACAAGGCGGATGAGCTGATAGCCCGATACAAGGAAGAGATAGAAGAAATAAAGCATAATATCGAAAACATCGTAGACTATACTATTTCATGGTATGTGATGTTGAAGGAAAAATACGGTAAGAATTATCCCCGTAAAACCGAAATACGGAGTTTCGATACCATTGAAGCTACAAAGGTTGTGGAAGCAAACGAAAAACTTTACATCAACCGTGAGGAAGGATTTATCGGTACGGCACTGAAAAAAGATGAATATGTATGTAATTGCTCGGACATCGATGATATTATTATTTTCTATAAAGATGGAAAATATAAGATTGTAAAAGTCAGTGACAAAATGTTCGTCGGCAAAAATGTATTGTATCTCTATGTCTTCCGCCGTAATGACAACCGCACAATTTACAATGTGGTATACCGTCATGGAAAGCATGGGCCCGATTATATCAAACGCTTTGCTGTAACCGGTATCACCCGCGATAAGGAATACGACGTAACACAAGGTAAGGAAGGCTCACGGATTGTATATTTCAGCGCAAATCCCAATGGAGAGGCGGAAACAATACGTGTAATACTGAAACCGAAACCTCGCCAGAAGATACTCGTTTTCGAAAAAGACTTCAGCGATATAGCCATCAAAGGACGCCAGTCGATGGGTAATATTCTAACGAAAGCAGAAGTACATAAAATATCATTGAAACAAAAAGGCGGCTCCACATTGGGAGGACGTAAAGTCTGGTTCGATCAGGATGTATTGCGCCTTAATTATGACGGACGGGGCAAATTCCTCGGTGAATTCCAAAGCGACGATCAGATATTGGTTGTAAACCAAAACGGAGAATTCTACACTTCAAACTTTGATGTGACCAATCACTACGAAGCAGGCATTATCCGGATAGAGAAATTCGACGCGAATAAAATCTGGACAGCCGTACTATTTGATGCAGATCAGCAGTTTATGTACCTGAAACGCTTTGTATTCGAAGCATCAGTAAAAAAACAGAGCTTCCTGGGCGAAAATCACGAATCGAAATTACAGATACTGACCGACATTGTTTATCCTCGGATACAAATTACGTTTGGCGGTCGTGATAATTACCGGGAAGCATTGGAAATAGATGCAGATGAATTCATTGCAGTAAAAGGCTTCAAAGCAAAAGGGAAACGCCTGTCGACGTTCGAAATCGCAGAAATCAGGGAACTGGAACCTATCCGCTTCCCCGAAGTAGCAGAGGAAGAAGAAAAGAAATTCGAAGTACAGATAGATGACGACGAAGACGAAATCGACAACCGCCCTATATCAGATATCATAGATGAAATAACAGGACAACAATCATTGTTTAAAGATGGAGATAAGGAGGGTGAAGAGTAAATCTATCTGGTTATTATCCTATTTACTTTTTTGTAGCAATATATTTGCTCAAATGAAGGAAGACTCTCTAAAAGCTGTAGTCATAGAAAGTTACGCTCCACAGAAAAGAACGATAATTATTGATGATTCAAGCTTACATGTTCCTCTGCCTCTTATCACCAACAACACCATCACTGCATCCATTGGCTCTGCCAATATGTACGACACATACTTGTCACCATTAGAATACAAAGGATTTTCCATACATCTAATGTATGAGCAAATGCGCCGTACCACATGGTTCAATTATAAATTCTACAAACAACAGGTCTTTGAACTGGACCTTTCCAAAGGGGACAATCCGGCGAAGAACGCCACTGAATACTGGGCTTTAGCAAATTACCGTATCGGCGGACATTACAGTTTATATAATACTGATGCATTCCGCTTTGGTATCGGGGGACTATGGGATATCAATGCAGGCGTACTTTATAATGAGCGCAACGGAAATAATCCTGCCACTGCACGTGGATATACCAATCTGAACTTGTCGCTTACTGCATCCTATAAATTCAAATGGTTTGCCGTACGCTGGCAAATGGATACGCCTTTTATGGGTATGCTGTTCTCTCCCAAATACGGACAATCTTATTATGAGATTTCGTTAGGTAACTCCGTCGGAGTAGTCAATTTCGCTTCATTGCATAATCAGCGGGCGTTGCGCAATTACCTGACAGTAGATGTACCGATACATAAATATACTATCCGCGTAGGCTATCTTGGTTCGTGGTATCAGACGAAAGTACATGATATACAAACCCACCACTATACCAATAGTTTCGTAATCGGCTTTCCTATCGAGAGCGTGAAAAGACCAAGAGAGAAGGCGAAGAATAATTATTGGAACGGATACTAAGCCCCCCTCCCAACCTTCCGAAAGGGAGGTGAACAGAGTGGGTAATTTATAAATATAAACCTAAGGCCCCTCCTTTGGAGGGGTTGGGGAGGCCAAATGTTCAGAGAAGTAAGACGACAAAACAGAATACTGGAAGATGAGGTTCGCATTACCGAACTACTGCAAACTTCCGAATACGGATTCCTGAGCTTAGGAACAACAGAGAATGGTTATGCTTATGGGATACCCATCAGCTATGCGTTCGACAAAGAAAGTAACAGCCTCTATTTCCATTGTGCACCGGAGGGGCAAAAACTGGATATACTAAAAGAAAACAATAAAGTTTCATTCTGCGTGGTTGGTGTTACCAAACCTATTGCCGAACAGTTTACAACACTCTTCGAGAGTGTTATCGTATTCGGCAAAGCCAACACCGGTCTGTCGGATGACGAAAAGCGAAAAGCCTTGCACCTGCTGGTCCGTAAATATTCACCGGACTATGAAGAACTTGGAGAAAAGTATATGGATAAATCGTGGAGCCGGACAGCCACATTCAAAATAGAAATAGAACACATTACGGCAAAAGCTAAATATTAACGGTACTATTTCACCACTAGAAATCCAAATTTCATACAGTAAACGCTGTATTTGGTACAAGCGTACTAAAACAATGATAAAATATAAAAGATAGAATATACTTTTGTCTCAGTAAACAACCATTGTTTTATGTGATTGTTGGAACTGAATACGTTGATATAAAAGTAAAATGTTATCACTAAAATATTTTCTCTCATCATATATTTTAGCGAAAAGTAAGTAGCTTTGCACAACTTTATAAAAATAGTTTCAGAATCAAATAAAACATTAGATTAAATTGTTGATTGTGAGTACATCTAATAATTCGTATTTTGGTAAGGCAATTTTATTCGTAGCTTTATCCATAGTAGCCTTTTTAGTTTTCAAGGAAGTTTTGCCTGAACGCCTGTTTTCGGAACATGTGGAAGCGAACGAAAATATCCTGATGGATAGCATGGCGCTTATGGCTCAAAGCGATACGACAGAAATACATGATATCCCGGTTATAGTAGAATCGGACAGTGCTAAAACCCAGACCTATAAGGAAGTAGATGCCAATTTCAACCCTGCATTAACAGCTGACGGATATCAAAATCTCAATCGTTTCTACACCAAGCTACGCAAACTGCAAGAAACGAAAACAGGCAAAGTCAGAATCGCTTACTTTGGAGATTCCATGAATGACGGAGACTACATAGTACAAGATGTCCGCAGCGAGTTTCAGGAGAACTATGGAGGAGAAGGAGTCGGCTATGTAGCAGTATCTTCACTTTCGGCAGGAGCTAGAGGCTCCATATCGCACCAGTATTCTAAAAACTGGTTTTCCCAATCATTCGTAAAAGTGAAGAAACCGATGAAACCATTTGGTATAGACGGGCAGGTTTTCTTTGCAAAAGATCCTGCTCAAACATATTGGGTAAGATATAAAGCACAGTCACAGAAACACTCAACTCAACTAAATAATCCTGTATTATTTTATGGTAGAGGCAATAACGACAAAGCCCAGATAACTATCGCCGCTGACAAAGATTCAGTTGTTAGCAAAAGCTTAAATCCTGTAAACCTTTTAAATACCCTACCCTTATTGTCTCGCAATGCCAGATCGATGCAAGTTAATTTCCATAATGCAGATTCCATACCTATCTACGGATTTAATTTCGACAACGGAGAAGGTGTGCATGTGGATAATTTTTCTACCCGTGGAAATTCGGGTCTGCCACTATCCATATTAAACCCGGCATTGATGAATGCTTTCGATAAGGTATTAAATTATGATTTAATAATCCTTCACTATGGAGCAAATGTACTAGGCTATGGCTCATTGAATTATAACTGGTACGAACGGAATATGACCACTGTAGTGAACAATCTGCATGAATGTTTCCCCAATGCCGATATATTAGTTATTTCCACAGCCGACAGGGCACTGAAGATAGACGGAACTATGCAAACCGACCCAGCTGTAGTACCTCTCGCCAATGCGCAACGGAATTATGCGCGTAAGACCAATTCCGGCTTTATATCCTTGTATGAAGTGATGGGAGGCAAAGGTTCGATGGTAACCTGGGTAGATAATAAACTGGCCAATAAGGATTATACCCACTTCAACGGCTCCGGCTCAAAGAAAGTGGCCAAACTGATATATAATGAAATAGATAAAGGATATACGAAATTTAAAGCGAAACAATAAAGAAAATAATCTGCCGATGAAGTTTGCAAAGAAAATACTACCCCTATTCTTCCTGTTTTTATTATTGCCTGTATTCATGCTCTCTGCCAAAGGCAGATACGACAGCAAGGAAACAAAGGATGGCGGAGACAATATTTTTGCTAATCAGGCATTACTATCAGCCGTTTTTGAGAAATTATACAATTTAGAGAAAAACAAGCAAGGTAAAGTTAATATAGTGCATATAGGCGATTCACATATCCAGGCCGACTTTTTTACCAATGCAATCCGGGAAGCCCTACAGATTAAATTCGGGAACGGTGGATTTGGATTTACATTCCCTTACAGTCTGGTAAGGACAAATGGTTCCCGTTATGTAAAATATGCATGTAATGCCACATGGCAGAGCCTGCTGAATGTATATCCTGTTGCCGACGTTGGTGTGGGACTGAGTGGAATAGCCCTATACACTTCTGCCGAAGACTTCGTCCTGCAACTGTCTACACAGGAAGGATACGAGTTTAATAATGTAAAAATCATATACCCGACCAAAGAACCCCAATACAGAATGTCCGTAACAGCCGAACCATTACAGGTTTCTTCATCGGGTACCGTCACGGCATCTACCATAGGGATGAGATACCACACCGTGAAAAGCGGGGAAAGCTTATCGGTTATAGGACGGAAATATGGAGTTACCATAGCGCAGATAAAGAATGCCAACGGAATGAAGTCAAATATGATAAAACCGAAGCAGAGGCTTAAGATTCCGGTAAAAGCAGGCACAAGAAGCGCCAAGCCTGTACAGGGCAAAGCCCAGACATCCAATATAGCAAAAGATAGTATAGACTATGTGAATATGGTAACCAAACCCTATTACTCATCCTATACCAGTGATACGTTGATGAGCCGTATTACTATTTTACCGGCCGAAAAGCAACCGATGTATAATCTCAACGGATTTGTCATAGAAAACGACAAACCCGGTATCATATACCATTCGATAGGGGTTAATGGCGCAAAACTATCGGACTATAATAAATATCCGTTGTTTTTTGAACAGCTACCTATCCTCCGCCCCGATCTGGTGATCTTGTCTTTTGGCACAAATGAGTCATTCGGAAAGCTATCCGATACGGAATATATTTATCAGATACAGGAGTTCGCAGAAAATATAAAAAGGTTGAATCCTTTCGCAACGGTGTTGGTTATGACCCCGCCACCATCCATGTTTCGCCGGCGCCGGGTAAATACTTATATTACAGACTATAGTAATGCCCTTATGGGGCTGAGCAACCTGCCTGTATGGGATTTATACACACGTATGGGTGGAGCATCCGGTATCGCGCCCAAAGGAGAGTATGCACGTCTGATTGCCCGCGACAAAGTCCACTACACCACTAGCGGATATCAGGCTCAAGGACAGCTATTTGCCTCCGACTTCATTGATGCATATAATAATTTTAAGAAGAAAAAGACAAATTGAAAGCACTATCAAATATAACCGGCATATATCTTCCCGATTATATCTCCAAACTATTTGGAGACTTAGACATTCATTCGTGGTTTGTATATAACCCCGAGCATCCCCTGTTATTCAATAGTGCGCTGTTCCTTGGGCTTTTCCTTGTATTCTATATTATATATGTGCTCACAAAGTCTCAGAAGCATGAGCTTTTCCGTAAGATATATATTATTGTTTTCTCGCTATTCTTCTATTATAAAGCAGGAGGAAATTATTATATACTGCTGGTTGTTTGCGCTGTTGTTACCCATCTGTTATCAAAAAAGATGTATGAGATAGAGAAACCTTCTTCACGGAAACTGTTGCTTGCACTCATCATTGTTGCCAATCTGGGTATGTTGTCGTATTATAAATACACAAACTTCCTGATTGATAACATTAATGCGATATTCCACGGAGATTTATCGTTCCGGAATATAATATTGCCTATCGGTATTTCATTCTTTGTGTTCGAGGCTATCAGCTATGCCGTAGATCTTTATCGCAGGCAGATGGAACCGGCAAGGTCTACTCTCGATTTCTGCTTCTATATCAGCTTTTTCCCTAAACTGGTAGCAGGGCCTATCATCAGGGCAAAAGATTTCCTTCCACAGATGTACAAAAAATTACATTTGACCAGAGAGGAAACCAGTACAGCCATATTCCTTATACTGATAGGTCTGATAAAAAAGGCCGTCATATCGGACTATATATCTACCAACTTTGTCGACCGTGTATTTGATTCTCCATTGAGCTATACGGCATTCGAAAACCTGATGGCTGTATATGGCTATACATTGCAGATATATTGCGACTTCTCGGGATATTCCGATATGGCAATCGGGCTGGCCTTACTGATGGGATTCACCATTCCGCCCAACTTCCTGACTCCGTATAAATCACAATCCATCACAGAATTCTGGCGCCGCTGGCATATATCATTATCGTCATGGTTACGCGACTATCTGTACATTTCTTTGGGAGGTAACCGGAAAGGGAAAATAAGAACCTATATAAATCTGTTCCTCACAATGCTTATTGGTGGCCTTTGGCATGGGGCATCATGGAAATTCGTCATGTGGGGCGGACTACATGGGGGAATATTGGTGGTAGAGCGTTTCTTCAAACAATTTATAAAAGTACCGGACAACCGTTTTACCCGTATCATCTGCATACTGCTCACCTTCCACTTTGTAGCCTTCTGCTGGATATTCTTCCGCGCGGGTAGTTTCGAACTGGCCGGTGATGTGATTATGAGTATCGGCAACCTGACATTCGCACCACATGACTGGCTGGTTGTACTCGAAGGATACAAGAATGTATTTATCCTTGTCGCCATAGGATATGTTATGCATTTCTTACCTGAGAAGTTTGTGAATCTGGTAAAAGCCGGGTTCAACAATACTCCGTTGGTATTCAAAGCAGGATTGGCCGGATTAGTATTCTGGCTGGTGTATGCTACTATGTCGAGCGGCCCTCAGCCGTTTATCTATTTCCAATTTTAAATGGCATTACAAAAGCCATTAAAAATGTATATCCTATGCATCGGATCAAACAATACGCCTTCCACAAAACCAAATATGGCGAAGAGCTGTTAATTGATGTTGTCCGGCTAAAGGATATAAAGAAATATCTGAAAGAGGATGCAATCCATAGGTTGGGATACTATGACATTACCCTGATTACAGATGGCTATGGCAAGTTTAAAATTGATGAAAAGGAATATTATGTACGGGAAGGGGATATCATATTCTCCTCGCCCAATCAGATACGCTGGTGGGACATCGATAATATTACAGACGGTTACGCCCTCATATTTGAAAAAGAATTTCTGCTCACCTTCTTTAATGATCCTGATTTTCTGGAGCACTTATCATATTTCAAAGGCTCGCATGCTTTTAATAAATTAAGTCTTAAAGAAGAATCCGCGCACATTATCCGGCTGATAAATGAGATCAAACAGGAAATAGACTCTTATAAAGAAAAAGATAAGCATATACTAAGAGCGTTACTATATCAGATACTGAAATCACTGGACAGAATTTATATCCTTAGAAATTCATCTTCCGGTAATACCGAAAATGTAAAAAACAGACATGCCGACACTTTTATAAAACTTGTAGACATCGGATATAAGCAAAACCATTCTATCCGTCATTATGCAGACAAACTCTGTATTACTCCAAATTATCTGAACGAACTGATAAAATCGGCAATGGGGATTAGCGCCAAACAAGTTATTCAGAATAAGCTTATACAAGAAGCAAAAAAAATGCTCTTATACACATCCGATTCCATATCAGACATAGCTGCGTCTCTCAATTACGAAAATACATCATACTTTATCCGTTTTTTCAGGAAACAAACAGGCCATACACCTTTACAATACCGAAATACCAATAAACCATAAAAAGTGCTATTTTCCCCATCATATGCATTACCAGCATTCTACAGCGAGATAATACCTTTGTAATGAAATAATTTAAATCATTACAAACATGAATCACAAAAACATCGCAACAAAGATTATCGCACTGGAAACAGCCGCATTAGAGAAATGGAACAACGGTAATCCGTCGGGCTATCTGGAGCTATACACGCCGGACTTCACTTATTTCGACCCTTTTCTGGAGAAAAGATCGGATGGCTTCGATAAAATAGAAACTCTTTACGAGGAAATGAGAGGTAAGGTGCTGGTAGATAAGTATGAAATGATCGAACCTATGGTACAGGCTACAGATGAAATGGCGGTCTTAACTTATAATCTGCTATCATACACAGGGGAAACGGTATATAAGTGGAACTGCACTGAGGTTTATAAGTTAGTAGCAAATGAATGGAAGATTATCCATAATCACTGGTCTTTTATAAAACCGGTATAGAACGTTTTCAGTCAAGGGTATTATCGAACTCACGCTCCAGGTCTTCCAGTTCCTTCTTTATCTGTTCCAGTTTCTGTATGACCTGTACCTTGCGTGTTTCCTCATCTTTTCTTTGTTTCAAAGTCTGACGGGCGCCCTCCAGGGTCAGCCCTTTTTCTTTTACAAGATGATATACGACTGCAATATCTTCAATATTCTTCCTGGTATATTGGCGGGCACCCCCATCTGTCTTGCGTGGATTGATTATACCAAATTCGGTCTCCCAAAAACGAAGTAATGATTCATTTACACCAAAGTGGGCGGCAACCTCTTTGATGGAATAGTACAAACGATTACTATTTTCTAAATCAATCTTCATATTTTAGCCGTTAGCTATTAGCCGATAGCTATTAGCTTTTTTTTACTGTTTACTGCTAACTGTTAACTGACATCAATCCATTACCTGTCCGTGGTTAGCGGCTATCTGCAACATCTTGTCATACTCTTCCGGAGATAAGTCCATAAAGTAATACTTTGCCGGATTGTCGGGAACACCCCTTACATGAACCTCGTAGTGAAGATGCGGGCCGGTAGACTTTCCGGTATTCCCTACTTCACCGATTTGTTCCCCACGCGTAACCTTCTGTCCATAACGCACTTTATAATCATTCAAATGCGCATATAAAGTCTCATAGCCATAACCATGGTCAACTATAATACACTTACCATAACCTTGTTTCCAGTCGGCAAGGGTAACCACCCCATCACCCGTGACATATACGGGAGTGCCTATATTGGATGCAAAGTCCATTCCCGCATGGAAACGGGCTGTTCCGTAAATAGGATCTATACGCGTACCATATCCTGACGCTATCTGTTTCAGAAATTTATCAGGAACCGGCTGAATGCTTGGTATATGTTTAAGACGGTCTTTCTGATTTTTTGCCATACTCAGTACTTCATCGAAAGAATTCGACTGAATATAGATCTGTTTCGAAATATAGTCGATCTTCTTCGTTGTCTGAATAATAAGCTCCGGGCTGGACAATTCCGTCAGATAATCATATCTGCCCGGGGCTCCCACTCCCGATGTCCTGATAGATGTAGGAATAGGATCGGCATGGAAAATAGCCCTGTACAGATTATCGTCTCGTTGTTGTATATCCCTCAAAACTTTAGACATCTCGTCGGCCCGCTTCGACAATACTTCGTACTGTGTAAGTATGAGCTGATTCTCTTTTTTCTGAGCTTCTCCCCAAGGGGTACCAAAGAAATAAACAAACGCTATCAAGGCTCCTATCCCAACCACTATGCCCGATATTAAATGACGGAAAACGGTGAAAACTTTATCCTTCATGCTAGGATAAATCCGTTCATATGTGAGAGTTTGCGGATTGTAACGATAGTATACTTTTCGCTTCATTTTTAGTACTTCTCTGATATTTTGTTTAGAGAGTTCGACAAAAGTAAAGTTTTTGAACTATTTTTGCAAATTGAAATTATTAATATAAATATGCTAATGTGAAAATGTGCCAATATGCCAATATTATAAGTTATCAGGTAGAATAAATCGGCACATCGGCATATTATAAATTGACTCATTAAAACTATGATGACTTCTAAAGAAATTCGTGACTCTTTCAAATCTTTCTTTGCTTCCAAAGGACACCAGATAGTACCGTCAGCCCCGATGGTTATCAAGGATGACCCTACTCTGATGTTTACAAACGCGGGTATGAACCAGTTCAAAGACATTATTCTGGGAAACGCGCCTATCAAATATCCACGTGTGGCGGACTCACAGAAATGCCTTCGTGTTAGCGGCAAGCATAACGACCTTGAAGAAGTCGGCCACGATACATATCACCATACGATGTTCGAAATGCTTGGCAACTGGTCTTTTGGCGACTATTTCAAAAAAGAGGCTATAGAATGGGCATGGGAATATCTGACTAAAGTTATCAAGCTGGATAAGAACCGTTTATATGTAACGGTATTCGAAGGCAGTCCCGAAGAAGGCCTGTCGCGCGACGACGAAGCTGCCGGATACTGGGAGCAATACCTATCCAAAGACCGCATTATAAACGGAAATAAGAAAGACAATTTTTGGGAAATGGGAGATACCGGACCGTGTGGCCCATGTTCGGAAATACATATAGATTTACGTCCCGACGAAGAACGCGCAAAGGTTGACGCACTGACCCTTGTAAATGAAAGCCATCCGCAAGTGATTGAAATATGGAATCTTGTATTCATGCAATTTAACCGTAAAGCTGACAAATCACTGGAACCGCTACCTGCAAAAGTAATTGACACAGGTATGGGATTCGAACGGCTTTGCATGGCAGTACAGGGGAAAACTTCCAATTATGATACAGATGTATTCCAGACTATTATAAAAGCTATCGGCGGGTTAACCGGAAGTACTTATGGGCAGAATGAAAAACAAGACATCGCTATGCGTGTCATTGCCGACCATATCCGGACCATCGCGTTCTCAATTACCGACGGTCAATTACCTTCGAATGCTAAAGCTGGTTATGTAATCCGGCGTATTCTCCGCCGTGCCGTTCGCTACGGATATACATTCCTCGACCAGCATAAGGCGTTTATGTACAGGCTCATTCCTGCCCTGATAGAGACAATGGGCGATGCTTACCCGGAACTTATCCAACAACAAACGCTGATTGAGAAAGTAATAAAGGAAGAAGAAGAATCATTCCTGCGTACACTTGAGACAGGGATTAAATTACTTGAGAAGCAAATATCCGAAACAAAAGCGAAGAATGAAACACAACTGCATGGCGCCGACGCTTTTACGCTATACGACACATTCGGCTTCCCACTCGACCTCACAGAGCTTATCCTTCGCGAAAACGGTATGACCGTAGACAACGAAGGGTTTAAGGCGGAGATGCAGAAGCAAAAAGACCGTGCGCGTAATGCCGCCGCAGTGGAAACCGGCGACTGGGTAGTACTGAAAGAAGGCGATCAGGAATTCTTAGGATACGACTTTACAGAATGTGAAACGGAAATACTCCGCTACCGGAAAGTAAAACAAAAGAATCATGAATTTTACCAGATAGTGCTTAACCGCACACCTTTCTATGCCGAAATGGGCGGACAGGTCGGTGACAGCGGCTGGCTGATACACGACGATGAGAAAATAGAAATCACTGATACAAAACGTGAGAACAATCTGGCGGTTCATCTCTCTTCTAAATTGCCCGAAGATGTGACAGCTACATTTATCGCACGCATCAACACGAAGAACCGTACCGCTACTGAGTGTAATCATACCGCGACACACTTATTGCATGAAAGCCTTCGCGAAATACTGGGAAGCCATGTGGAACAGAAAGGTTCATATGTATCTCCAAGTGTTCTGCGTTTCGACTTCTCACATTTCCAGAAACTGACGGATAAGGAGATCCGTAAAGTGGAACGGTTTGTAACAGCAAAAATACGCGAAGATATTTCCCGCGATGAGAAACGCCATGTTCCTATCTCCGAAGCCAAGGCAATGGGAGCGATGGCCCTGTTTGGTGAAAAATACGGTGACGATGTACGTGTTATACGTTTCGGTGATTCCGTAGAGCTTTGCGGGGGTACACATATTTCATCTACAGGCCGTATCGGTTCATTCCGCATTGTGAATGAAAGCTCTATTGCAGCCGGCATACGCCGCATAGAGGCTATTACAGCCGAGGCATGTGAAAACTACTTCTATACACAACAGGATGTATTGACCGAAGTGAGGTCATTCTTCAACAATACGCCTAATCTGACTCAGGCTCTCCAGAAATTCCTCGAAGAAAATTCAGAACTTAAAAAACAGGTGGATGAATACGTCAAGGAAAAAATCGTTCAGGTAAAGGACGCTTTAATAAAGAAAAAACAGGTTATCAACGGTATAGATGTATATTCTTTAGCCGGACCATTCCCTGCTGATATTGCAAAAGATATAGCATTCCAAATCAGGAGCCAGTTCCCTGTCAATTCAATTTTCGTTGGGGCTACCCAATATGAAAATAAGCCGATGCTTACATTGATGATTAGTGACGATCTGGTAAAGGATCACGAACTAAATGCTTCTCAGATAATCCGTGATGCAGCTAAACATATCCAAGGCGGCGGAGGCGGGCAACCTCATTTTGCTACCGCAGGAGGAAAGAATTTGGAAGGTCTGTCGAATGCATTGCATGAGATTATGGAAAACATAAAGTGAGATTTATTCTATTAAATAGTTATTAGGAGGGTGTGTCAAAAGTATTTTTCACTTTCTTTTTGTCATGTTGAACGGAGTGAAACATCTCGTTTCTCAGGGTCGAGATCCTTCGTTGCACTCAGGATGACAAAGAGAATAGCAATTTGATAGTACAATTTGGCTTTTGACACACCCTCCTACTTATTTTATATTTGCATTGAGAAAAGTAAAAAGGTTTATCTATATAATAAGATTAAAGACAGTGATAATCTTGTCGTTCTTTGAAATCATTTATCAATTATAAGATTGCAGAAAAGTAACACCGGAAAAATATATAAAAAGGTGTTACCTTTGTTACCTTTTAACAAGTAATAAGTAATAAGGACTAAGTTGAAAGACCTGCATTTCTGTTAACTGCTAACTGTTTACTGTTAACTGTAAATAGTGTTACTTTTGTTACCTTTTCAATTCAAGCCAACTTTAATCTCATTACCCTTTTTTGACAAGAGGAATAATCCGGCTGCAGTCAGTAGACCATTCAGAAGAAGTATCTCATACCCCACCCTATATTCCAGAGTATGCAGTAAAGTATATTCTAAGGCATAACTTAACAGAGGAGCAAGAATACAAACAACAGGGACAAACCTGTCCTTTATATTTATCTTTGTAAATAGACCGAAAAAGAATAGTCCCAGCAAAGGTCCGTAAGTATATGACGCCGCTTTATATATAGTATCTAATATACTCGTCTTATTTATATGGTCAATAAAGAGGATAGCCAGTAAAAATACAATACAGACAAGCAAATGCACCTTACCCCTTATCTTCTTCGCCTCTTTAACCTCCTTCTTCTCCACATCCAGCAGATCGATACATACCGAGGTCGTAAGAGACGTTAGCGCAGAATCGGCATTAGAAAACGATGCGGCTATAATACCAATGGTAAAACAAATCAGCACAGGCATTCCTAAATATTCAGTCGCTAACATTGGCAATATCTGGTCCGGATTATCCGGAAGCGTAATCCCATATTGAGATGCAAATGCAAGTAATAATATACCCAGCGACAGAAACAAGTAATTCATGGGAATAAAGCCAAATCCGTAACTGACCATATTCTTCTGGGCATCTTTAAGTGTCTTGCATGTCAGGTTTTTCTGCATCATATTCTGATCCAGACCCGTCATGACTATAACAATAAGAATACCGCTAAAAAACTGCTTAAAGAAGTTTTGCTTCGACACCCAGTCATCAAAAACAAAGATGCGGCTATGCCTGCTACTCTGAATAGTATCAGCAACCTGCGAAATATCGAGCCCCATTTTCGAAGCCACCTGCCAGATGATAAGGCCCAATGCTGCCAGCAGGCATATAGTTTGCAGGGCATCGGTCCAGACGATTGTCTTCATCCCGCTCCGATGCGTGTAAGTCCATATCAGGACTACAATAACGATAACCGTCACATAAAACGGTACATGCCACTGATCGAAAACCAATGTCTGTAGAATCAATACGATCAAATATAATTTAGAGGCCGCTCCTACAATTCGCGATAATATAAAGAATGACGCCCCTGTTTTATATGAGAACAAGCCAAAACGCTGTTGCAAGTAGCCATAAATAGAAGTCAGATTTAGTTTATAGTATAAAGGTAATAGCACAAAGGCCACAATGAGATAACCGGGAAAAAAGCCCAGAACCATCTGCATATATGTCATATCGAATTGTCCCACCATCCCGGGAACAGAGACAAATGTGACTCCCGAAATAGAATCTCCGAGCATGCCTATAGCAACAATATACCAGGGAGATTTTTTGTTTCCAAGGAAGAATGCGTCATTATTGCTGTCTTTTGTACTCACAATGTGAGATATCAGCAAAAGTACCGCAAAATATACAGCTATAATAACCAGGATAGAAGTTCCCATATATCTAATTAGCTCTTAAGATCAGACAAAAATCCGCACCCTTAATTTGCGCGCAAATATACGATTTTTCAAAAGATTGTCATCTTTAACTTTAGAACATTTACGTTAACCTGACAAAAAGTCCGACCGAATTGTTAAAATTGCAATAAAGATTTTCGTCTCGGTTAAAAGTGTTAAAAAATGAAGTTACCCCGTACTAAGTGTACACTTTTTGTGTTTACATTTGAAATAAAAATAAAGTGAATTAATAAACAATTTAAACGATACTTGCATATGAAAAAATTTTGGAAGAATATTTCAACCTATGTTGTGGTTGCATTAGTGAGTATAGGAGCTACATATGGTATGTATAGCTTCATGGACTACAAAAGAGGATACAGCGCTGCTGATACTTATAATTATGGAACCGAATTTGACCAAAAAGGCGTGCATCTGGCAAGCCTGACAGCTGACGGTTATCCTGATTTTACAAAAGCTGCAGAAAATTCTATTCATGCGGTAGTGCACATCAAATCTACAGTTAAAGCACAAGCTTCGCAAGGCCAGGGACGTCAACGGATGATCGACCCATTCGAATATTTCTTCGGATTCGGTGACCCTGGGGGACAAGGTTACGGACAACCTCAGCCAAGTGTCGGCTTTGGCTCGGGTGTTATAATCTCTGCCGACGGGTTTATAATCACCAATAATCACGTTATCGACAAAGCCGACGAAATAGAAGTTACTTTGAACGACAACAGTAAATACACTGCAAAACTGGTCGGAACAGACCCTGTTACCGATATAGCATTACTAAAGGTAGAAGGTAAAGAATTTCCATATATCCCATTCGGTAATTCCGATAATCTGAAAGTTGGCGAGTGGGTATTGGCAGTAGGAAACCCTTTCAATCTGACATCCACCGTTACAGCCGGTATAGTTAGTGCCAAAGGTCGCGGTAACATAAGTGGAGGTAACCGGGGGGGAGTAGATATGAGTATTCAATCATATATACAAACCGACGCTGCCATCAACCGGGGAAACAGTGGAGGTGCATTAGTTAATACCAATGGCGAACTAATAGGAATCAATACTGCTATTTACTCTCAGACCGGGGACTTTTCCGGATATGGATTTGCCGTACCTATTTCAATTGCCGGAAAAGTAGTGGCCGACATCAAAGAATACGGAACTGTGCAACGTGCTGTTCTTGGCGTACAGATAGGTGAAGTCGCTGCGGCAAAAGAAGCTGATCCAGAAAAGACAAAGAACCTGAAAATAAATGAGGGCGCTTATGTTGGTGGATTCGCTGATATGAGCCCGGCTAAACAGGCCGGAATAGAAGAAGGCGATGTTATCACAGCGGTAAACGGCGTAAAGGTAAAAACAGTAAGCGAATTACAGGAACAAGTAAACAGATTCCGTCCGGGAGACAAAGTTAAAGTAGATGTAGTACGCGGAGCTTCAACCAAGACATTCGATGTAACTCTCAAAAACAGCGCCGGTAGCACTTCCGTTGTGAAGAAAGAAGACGGTATAGCCAGTGTGGGAGCTGCATTCAAAGACCTTACTCCCGAAAAGAAGAAAGCTTTGGGCGTTAGCTATGGTGTAGAAGTAGCCGGCGTAGATAATAGCGGTAAGTTCCACAAAGAAGGTATAGCCAAAGGATTTATTATACAGAAAATAAACAATCAGCCTGTATCTTCGGCCAGCGAAGTGGAACGCATCATCACCGCTACGGCCAACAGTCAGGATAAAGCGCTATTCATAACCGGAATAACAGCTAACGGATCAAGAAAATATTATGCCGTGGATCTGAGCGAGTAACATTAACTTAACAAATATCAAATAACGCTTAAGTAAAAACTAAATATCTTGCTTAAGCGTTATTTATTTGTATATAACTTAGATATAAACTTTAAGTAAGTAAGCAAGAACAACAATTGAGTATTATTAACTAAAGCTATCTGACATTAAGCCCAAACAGATAGCCATATATAGCATTATTTTTACTATATTTGCAAACATTTTTGGGACATTTTAACATATATACTTATATATGAGGCAGTTAAAGATTACAAAGTCAATTACAAACCGTGAGAGTGCATCTCTGGACAAGTATTTGCAAGAAATTGGTCGTGAAGACCTGATTACAGTCGAGGAAGAAGTAGAATTAGCCCAAGCCATAAAAAAAGGTGACAGGGCTGCGCTTGAGAAACTTACAAGGGCCAACCTTAGATTTGTCGTATCTGTTGCAAAACAATACCAAAATCAGGGGCTAAGCTTACCCGACTTAATCAACGAGGGAAATCTGGGACTTATCAAAGCTGCAGAAAAATTCGACGAAACCAGAGGGTTTAAATTTATCAGTTACGCGGTATGGTGGATTCGCCAATCTATATTGCAGGCATTAGCAGAACAGTCGCGTATCGTACGCCTTCCGCTCAACCAAGTGGGTTCACTGAACAAAATCAGTAAAGCCTTCTCCAAATTCGAGCAGGAAAACGAACGCAAACCGTCTGCAGAAGAACTTGCCGAGCAATTAGACATACCGGTTGATAAAATCGCCGATTCGCTGAAAGTTTCCGGACGACACATTTCTATGGACGCACCTTTTGTTGAAGGTGAGGATAACAGCTTGCTGGATGTACTTGTAAATGACGATGCCCCAATTGCTGACCGTACGTTGATAAACGAATCGCTGCAACAAGAAATCGAGCGCGCATTATCAACATTGACAGAAAGAGAAAGTGAAATTATCAAAATGTTCTTCGGTATCGGATATCAGGAAATGACCCTGGAAGAAATTGGTGATAAATTCCAACTCACACGTGAACGTGTACGTCAAATCAAGGAAAAAGCAATTAAGCGTCTGCGTCAGAATTCACGAAGCAAATTATTAAAAAGCTACTTAGGTTAAAAGGTTCTTAACCGAAAGTTCAAAGGATAAGGAGAGTAAGGAAAGTTACTCTCTTTTTATTTTTCAAGTTCGCTAGTTAAAACTATGTACTTTAGTACAAGGCTTTAGCTTCTATAAATGTTTTACACTTTATCTTTGTAACGTTTATGGAAAATCGTCGCAGTCCGCATAATATA
>Ga0153940_1000184_pt1 | contig 37673 bp, 31 predicted proteins | sample TSNJ024MetaG_FD_104736 | JGI IMG/M metagenome (GOLD analysis project Ga0153940, IMG submission 104736) | Attine ant fungus gardens microbial communities from New Jersey, USA - TSNJ024 MetaG | ecosystem: Host-associated > Fungi > Mycelium > Unclassified | place: USA: New Jersey, Brendan T. Byrne... | reverse complement strand
GCGCCGGGGTATATTTATAAGATTGCCGATGGAATAATTACGAATTTCCATCAGCCAAAAAGTACGCTGCTTTTGCTGGTGTCGGCATTTACCAGCGGAGATAACTGGAAGGCTATTTACAAACATGCACTGGATAATGACTACCGCTTTTTAAGTTATGGCGACAGTTCATTATTACTAAAAGAATAAGTAATACTAATGGAATTATCGGTAATACAAAGCAAGATATACGAGATACGAGGCTGTAAAGTGATGTTGGATTTTGATTTGGCAGAGATGTACGAAGTACCTACAAAAGCGCTTAAACAAGCTGTAAAGAGAAATACAAATCGTTTCCCTTATGATTTTATGTTTGAATTAACAAAAGAAGAGTGGAAAGAACTGGTAACAAATTGTGACCAGATACCCGAAGCCATGAAACACAGCTACATCCCGCCGTTTGCTTTTACCGAACACGGCGTAACAATGTTATCCAGTGTGTTAAGAAGCAATGTAGCTGTTAATATAAGTATTCAGATTGTCAGGGCCTTTGTTGCTGTACGCCAACTATTGACTAATTCCCCTGTTAATGAAAGCAAGCAATTACAGGATGAAGTAAAAGAACTAAAAGCATATATTGAGGAAGTCTTTGCCGACTATAACGATATGCATGAAGATACACGGATGCAACTCGATCTTATCAATGAAACATTGGCAGAGCTTCAGACCAAACATGTAAACAAACCTCGCAAGCCTGTGGGGTATATCAAGCCGGAAGAATAATCCCTCACGTAAATTTGTTTTGTCTGTGAGTTGCTTATAGAGTAAATCCGTTTGTTACCCAGATAAAACTCGGCTTGCAAAACCGCGCTTGGGATGCTAATTAGAAGTTGAAATAACTGTTACTTTTTCTCCATCATTTTATCTATAGATTACAGATAATAAGTCTGCTATCTGATGGAATGTTACAATATAAAAAATAAGAAACAGATGTTACCTTTGTTACCTTTTAACAAGTAGTAAGTTTTAAGAACTGATTCGTTGACCTCTGCTTTTTAATAAAAACTAATTCTTAATTCTTCATTTTTAATTATTAATTGTTTTCTGTTACTTTTGTTACCTTTCAACGACTGATGTGTTACTATTAAAAGAATAAGATAAGAAATGAAAAAGAAGATTTTATATGCCTTTATTATAATTGTTATTATAATCATAGCAGCCGGTGTATACGGCTATAGTATTATAAATACAGGATTTGGCATAGATAAGACCGTTTATCTCTATATAGATGAAAACAGGGATTATAATGTATTGCTAAAAGAGCTGAAAGATAGTGCGGAAGTAAAAAATATAAGTAATTTCGAGCTGTTGGCATCTGTTATGGATTATAAAGATAATTTAAAGACAGGGCGCTATGCTGTTAAACCGGATATGAATATACTTGATCTTATGCGCCATCTGCGTAGCGGACATCAGACTCCTTTGAATTTGAAATTTAACAATATCCGGACAAAAGAAGATTTTGTTGAACGTATTTCCAATCAGTTGATGTTGGGCAAGGAAGATTTATTGGCAGCATTAAATAATCCGGAAAAATGCAAAGATCTGGGTTTTACTACAGAAACGGTGATTGCCATGTTTATTCCCAATACATATCAATTTTACTGGGATGTTACTCTCGATGAATTTCTTCGGAGGATGAAAACCGAATATAATGATTTTTGGAACAAGAAACGGACAGCACAGGCAGAGGAATCAGGCCTGTCACCTGTCGAAGTATCAATACTGGCTTCTATTGTTGAGGAAGAATGTACTTTTACCGATGAATATCCCGTTGTAGCAGGATTGTATCTTAACAGGCTCCGCTCGGGACAGGCATTGCAGGCAGACCCCACAGTTAAGTTTGCAGTGGGTGATTTCAGCCTGCGCCGTATATTGAACAAGCATCTCGAAGTAGATTCTCCATACAACACATATGTGCATACGGGTCTGCCTCCGGGCCCAATCCGGATACCTTCGATCAAAGGGATTGACAGTGTCCTTGATTATACAAAGAGCGACTATCTGTACATGTGTGCAAAAGAAGATTTCTCGGGACGTCATAATTTTGCTGATACCTATGCCGGACATCAGAGGAATGCAGCGCGGTACAGAAATGCATTAAATACGAGAGGGATATATTAATCCGGAATTAAAAGGCTTTTTCGTCACCTTTGAAGACATTCGCAATCGTAAGGTAGATAATCTTCAGGTCAAGGAAAAAAGTCCAGTGTTCGAGGTACCAGACGTCTCTTTTTACACGTTCTTCCATTTCCTCTACAGTTTTGGTTTCACCTCTGCATCCGGTTACCTGCGCCCAGCCTGTAATGCCAGGCTTCACCAGATGACGGACCATGAATTTATCTATGAGAGAGCTGTAAAGGTCGGTATGTTGTAGCATATGCGGGCGAGGGCCGACAACAGACATATCATTCTTAAATACATTGATAAACTGAGGTAGTTCGTCAATACTTGTTTTTCTCATAAAGGCGCCTACTTTGGTTATACGCGGATCTCCTGCGGTTGCCTGCTTTTTATTAGCTTCTTCATTCAATCGCATCGACCGGAACTTATAACAGTAGAACTCTTCCCCTTTGATCCCTGTCCTTTTTTGTTTAAAGAATACAGGTCCGGGAGAAGACCATTTTATGATGGCTCCGAAAATGATATATACAAAAGGGAAAATAAGGATTAGTACGAGGCCCGAGAAAATAAGGTCGAATGTCCGTTTAATAAATCTATTGGAAAAGTGCTGTAAAGGTTCATATCTAAGACTTAATATAGGGGTAGACTCTATAAAATGTAGAGAAAAACGCCTCCTCATATATTTGTGAAACTCAGGTATAAGATGGAAACGGATCATGTTTTTCTCACACAATCTTACTAAATCATAGATTAATTGATCCTGGTTTCCCAACAAGGTACAGAACATTTCATCCACCTTAGTATTCTGAACATACTCTTCAATATCGGAAATCTTTCCAAGATAATTAGGTAATACATCTTTTTTTGAAGTATCGTTGTCGAAGAAACCCAATATTTTATAGCCGAACTCACTGAAAATAAGAGACTCGTACGTTTTTATAGCGCTGCTTCCCGCTCCTATGATAATCACTTGTCTATAGTTATATCCCTTCTTTCGGTACGATTTTAGCAGGAGACGGAATAATACATGCCATCCCACGAAAATAGTCCCTATAATAAAGAATCCGACAATCCATGGAATGATAGGAATACTTATAATATGAAATATAGAGAATCCTGCAGTAATCAATAATGCATAAAGGGTTATAAAGGCTGATGAGCGTTGGACTATTTTGTCGAGATATACAACGTTCGATGTAATATGAAAACGTATGAATGATGAAGTGAGAAAATAGCATAGGTTGATCAACAGAAATGCAATGATTTTCTCCCTGTAATGTAGGCTTGTAGCTACTACATCTTCTTGGCGGAATATGAAAAACGCCAGTAAAAAAAAGACATTAATAAGGAACAAGTCGCCAAAACGAACTATCCAGTCAATCAGGTAACCATATCCTTCTTTTCTATCCGTACTATCCATAGTTTAAATAAACAGATTGCAAAGATAATATTTAGTTCTCAGATTCCTGCTTATTTACCCCTCTTCTACATATCATAAATATTATTAAAGCCGATATGATGAAACTTGCGGATATAAGCAAAGCATTTTCTTCGAAGCGGAAATCCTCTATCTGACTCGCTTTTGGTGTATCGTAATACATGTGGATGAGTACCACGTTTATAGCATTATGTATTATGTGTACAATGACCGGAATCCATATACTTCCCGACCATACAAACAGATAACCTAATAACGCACCTAATAATACCCGGGGTACAAATCCGTAAAACTGAAAGTGGATAGCACTGAAGATAATCGCTGTAATCCAAATGGCAAGATGCCGGTTTTTCACGATCTTCAGTATTATCTGTTGTAAACAGCCTCTGAAAAAGAACTCTTCGGTCAAACCTGCCAGAACTGCAATCACCAGCAGATTAATCAGGAGAGATGTGATCGTTCTGTCGGCAAATAACAGTTTCAATGTTTTCTCCGCCGATTCCTCATATTCTTTCATCCAGTTGAGGAACTCTGGTAGTATCATCTGCTGGTTATAGTATCCTATACAGTTTATTGCTGGTTGGATAAAAATAATCAAAAGGATTGTGCCAAGTAGGAGTAATGTATCGATATGTGTTCTGGTGTTTAAGTAATTCTTAATACTTCCTTGATACAAAAAGGCATAGACCAGAGAAGGAATCAAAAACAGAAAGATAGTTTGTATTACCTGGGTAATCTGGATGGAGGGAACTGATTGTAACGGATTATCGGCAGGTATCACCAGAAGAATAATCAGGGTGGCCATAATTAGTCCCGAAAAAGAGAGGAAACAGAAGAAGAAAAACTGTGACCAACCTCCCATATTGTATAAAATACCTTTACTATCCATAGCTATTGCTTTTTATTCTTGATTAATGCGGAGCACAGTCACACCTGTACAGCTCTTTGAAGTCTGACAATACTCCAAAAGTGTTTTTTGCTCAATAATCACCTGCCTGGCTTTGCTTGAAGCATGAATGAAATGTAACTCCTCTTTTTGCCAATAAGCAATCCCTATATGAGAATAATCCAAGCCCGCTATTGATGTGGCAAATACGATTATATCCCCGGTTTTTATTTTTTGCTGACTATTATATATCGCAGCTGTCGGGAGTATTTCATAAGCATTTCTCTTAGAAATATTCTTTTCTATTTTATCCAGCTTTTCAATATTTTGTGCGTTGCCCTTGAGGTGCTTATATAATTGAGGATGTGTTGTCATAAAGTTGACATCCTTCTTAACTTTTTCTCCCCCTATTTCTGAACTGATATTTCTCAGCAACCCATGTTTCTCATTTTCATATATCCAATCGCTTGTATAATGCAGGCGGGATGTATAGCCGGCGACCTCTCCGTCCCGGTAACGCATTGTTATGAGTGTTTGCAGATAATTGTCGTAAGAAAAATCTCCGGATTTGATGACTTGCGACAGAGCTATACAATTTTCGACAAAGGTGGTACAATCAAATTCTCTGAGATTAACGACCATTCTCTCTGTGCCCGGTACCTCTAGTGTGGATGCTACATATGGCTTTCCCAGAAAGTATTTGGCCGTATTGATAAATATTTCTTCGAAGGGCTTATCCTTTTGTTTTTCAAACTGCTTTATATAGGCTTCATAGATGCGCAGATCGGCCGGAGTGGAAACTATATCCCCTCCTTTAGCCATATTGGATAAAGTAAATAATGAGAATATGAGTATAACCAATCTTGCCGGTTTCATAATTAACTTAGTCCTACAATATTGCCATGTATAATATCAATATATTCTGCCTGAGGTACAGCCGGTAAGCCCGGCATGCGCATTATACTTCCGGCAATGGCTACTATAAATTCGGCTCCATTGTTAATGACAATGTCATTAACAGTGAGAGTAAAGCCAGTCGGTGTGCCATAGGCATGTGCATTGTCTGAAAATGAGTACTGGGTCTTAGCAATACAGACAGGGTAATGATTGATTCCCTGCTTTTCAATCAGAGCTAACTTTTTGCGGGCTTTATCTCCAATTCTGACTGATGCCGCCCCATATATTGATTTAGCTATTTTGTTGATTTTCTCTTCTATAGAATCATTATTTTCATATGTAAAGCTAAGAGCTTGGGATGGATTATTCTCAACTTGTCTGACTACTTCTTCTGCAAATCCAGCCGCTCCTTCACCTCCCTTTGTAAAAGAATCGTTCAGCGCAAAGCTTACTCCCAATTGATGGCAGTGATCTCTTATCAACTCTATCTCTTCTTCAGAATCGAAACCATACCTGTTTAGAGCAACCATAACGCTTTGTCCGAAAGATTTCATGTTTGCAATATGCTTGTCAAGGTTGGCGAATCCTTTTATTAACCCTTCCGTATTTCTTTCCTTGATACTTTCAATCGGTACATTTCCATGCATTTTCAGAGCCTGTGTAGTGGCTACGATGATGGTGAGTTTGGGTGATATTTGCCCCTTTCTGCATTTGATATTGAAGAATTTCTCAGCACCTAGATCTGCGCCAAATCCGGCTTCGGTGATTACATAGTCAGCATGACTCATAGCCATCTTTGTCGCTATCAATGAATTGCATCCGTGAGCTATATTGGCAAACGGTCCTCCGTGTATGATTGCAGGAGAATGTTCTGTGGTTTGTACCAGATTCGGGTTTATCGCATCCTTTAGCAGTACTGTAATTGCACCGGCTACACCAAGGTCTTTCACCGTGAAGACATTCCCATTAGCAGAATAGCCAAGAATAATATTTCCGATACGCCTTTTAAGATCTTCTATATCGGAAGACAGGCAAAGGATTGCCATAATTTCTGATGCGGGGGTAATCTCAAACCCTGTTTCGGCGGGAACTCCATTTTCTGAGCCGTTCAATCCCGAGACAATGTATCTGAGGCTTCTGTCATTTACATCGAGCACCCTTTTCCATACCACCTCTTTGAGATAATTATCCGTACCTCTGTTCCGGTAAAGATAGTTGTCGAGGAGGGCTGTAATCATATTATGCGCAGATGTTATGGCATGGAAATCTCCGGTAAAGTGGAGATTGATGTCTTCCATCGGGAGTACTTGGGCATAACCACCTCCGGCAGCTCCGCCTTTCATCCCGAAGCATGGTCCGAGTGAAGGCTCCCGGAGTGCTACAATCGTTTTTTTTTCCGATCTTGTTCAGCCCTAAAGCTAAACCGATAGATGTGGTGGTTTTTCCTATCCCTGCTTTTGTGGGTGTAATGGCTGTTACAAGGATAAGACTGCTCTTCTTCATTTTCTGGTCGTCAATGAAGGAGACAGGGATTTTTGCTATATGTTTACCATACTGATGCAGTTCTTCAGCATTGATTCCTGCTTTATTTGCCACATCTGAAATCTTGTCAAGTTGGATACTTCCGGCTATTTCAATATCTGTTTTCATTCTTTGTTACTGTGTATTTTCCGTTGGGAGCACAAAGATATAAATTTTTATTATTCAAAGTCGCTTTTAATAACCTTGTAAGAGTGATTGTATAGCTATTCAAAATAAGAACAGGGATCAATAGATAATCCCTGTTCAACTGTTCCTTATTTTCTTGTATCAGTTCTTCTAATTATTGTAGTCTTTTCAGACGGTACAGTAATTGTTGGATTGCTTCCTGGTAGTCGTCAATGATTGCCTGAGTGAAAGCTTCAGCGAATAATTCCCTTTGGCTTTCTGTATATTTAAAGAAGTCCTCGGCATGTTTTACAATGTTTGTAGGATTCTTTGTTTCAGGAATTACGATATCCAGATCTCCTTTTACTGCATAAGAAGTTTCTACCAGACGGTCTGTTGTATCTAATAGGTCGCCGATAGCCTGATCGAGTGCGATGTGCGCTGCATAACTGCCTTTACCGGTTATATGCCAGTGGTGAAGTTTCAAACTGCTGTTAAAAGCGAATACTTTACCTAAAAATGTTCCGATTTCTGCATTTACTGATGCAGCTTTCTTTTCTTTTAATGTAGATGTGCTCATAATTATAAAATTTATTTATTTATGTTGTTTCTATATAGACAAAGATAATGGTTGCGATTTTCAAATCCAAGTATTAACAATTGAATGTGTAAATGTTAATATTGATTTTATCTATAATAGATTTTTAGCCTGATCTGTACGATGTACAATAAATAAACAATAAAAGTACCGCTTTTGTTTCAGTGAATCATGATATTTTATAATGAGTTGATACTCATTCGGTTTTTATTATTCCAGATATAGTCTTCTCATTCTCACTACATCTACTTTCAACTCTTTGGTAAGGAAATTCATTATACTGCCATGGTCTCTCTTTATCTGATTTATGCCGGCTTGCAGGAACATACGCTTTACAGTGAATATTGATTCTGCCCGTGGATATTTTGCGATGAAAGCATCGTATTTATCGCTCAGATAAATTTTCGACATCAGATAATCGTCCATAACTGTTGCTTCATCTACTCCCAGGGCAAACAATACCAGTGCCGTAGCCATACCCGCCCTGTCTTTTCCGGCAGAGCAATGGAAGATGAGAGGGGCACTGAGATTATTCTGTACGATAGCAAAAAATATACGGAAGGCTCTTACGCATGCCGGGTTGCTCACCAAGAGGCGGTTCATATGCTTCATGTGAGAGTCGATGTTCGTTTTTAGCATATTGGCCTGAATCCCTTCCGAACTGAGATTGCCCGGTGTGATGGCTATAGGATAGGTGAAATGGACAGTAGGAGGTAGTTTGTCGGGTGAGCGGCGGGCTTCGCTTTGTGCCCTGAAGTCTATCACAGATGTGATCGGTATGCTCGAGAGATATTTCAGATCGTCGGCGGTAAGGTTGGATAATTCGTCTGCCCTGAAAAGTTTACCCCATTTTGTATATCGCCCGTCTGTTGTTCTGAAACCGCCCAAATCCCTGAAATTGTACCCTCCTGCCATAGGGAGGTGTCTTTCGGTGAGGAGCAGCCGTTCAGCACCGCAAACCAGTTCAAAATAAATGCGGCTATACGTGCTAACGCTGAGGAAAAAACTTCCGCTTCCATTACCCGTCAATATAGGAGTAGCTCTGTTGATTGTATCCACAGAACTGCCCGCATACAAAGACCAGTTGCCTTGGGCTTCGAGCCTTAAGCTTGCCTCCTTTGTATATTTCTCCCGTATTATATAAGCTTTTAGAATGGCTTTATCCATTGTTAACAGAGATGTCCTTTCCCGATAATTATTTACCTCTTCTTTTACCATATTATTAATACATGACAAATATACGGAATTAGTTGATATATTTCCTATCATAGAGTTAAATCAGATTGAAGTGTAAAAAAAAGGTAAATCTTCGCAAAAAGACTGCAGTCTATTGACAAACACATCAGACTAATGTATCTTTGCTATAAGCACTGCCCTTTACCGGGGGTGAAAACCTTGTATAATATCGTTATCTGACATATGTTTTAAAGAGATACTAAAGTAATAAGAGGTCAGGGGCCTCAACTAAAAGATTGCTTGTGACATGAAATTAAAACTATTTACCTGTGTTGTATTATTATTAGTTACCTTGTACAGCTGTACCTCCAAGCCTACGGTCATAGCCTTATGTGAAAGAGATGCCAAAGGTAATTATATATTAAAATGGGAGCTGTATCCGGAAACGGATAATGTTCCGGCCGAAATATTCGTGTCGGACAATGATAGCGTTTTCCCTTCAACCCCATCTTTCACTGTAAAATCAAATGACTATATAGCGATAATAGACAATACTTCCGACTCGGTAGAAAAGCGCAAATACTTCCGGATAAAGATTGGGGGGACTATGTCCAATATCATCACAAACCGCTTTTTCGAAATGGATAGTATCCAGAATTTCAGAGATATAGGCGGATATATAACAAACGACAACCGGACTGTTCGTTGGGGTAAGCTGTTTCGTTCAGGCAGTTTTTTCCGTATGACTACTCATGATAGTGTCGAGTTGAGCACTCTGGGAATAAAGACTGTTATCGATTTACGGTCCGAAGATGTGAAAAGACCGTATATAGACCGTTTCAAAAGCGCGAACAATGTGCGCATCCCGATTTCGGAAAAAGGATACAGTTCAATTTCGCAGAAAGTAATGGACGGGAAATTCCTTCGTGGCGATGCTGTTATATATACCCAGGATACTTATAAAGATATGATTGTTAACTTTGCAGATGATTACGCACGGTTTTTCGACTACCTTTGCGACGAAAATAATTATCCGATAGCGTATAATTGTTATTTGGGTAAGGATCAGAGTGGTTTAGCCACTTACTTTCTTCTGCGTGCACTCGATGTCCCTCTGGATGTGATAGAGGAGGATTATATGTGGTCGGGGATAGGAATAGACCGTACAAAACTGGTAAAAGATGCTGACAGTCTGACCGAATCGCGGCAGGAAGCATTGACTATGCTTACCAAAACAGACCTTGCGTACCTGAAATACGGAATATCATGCATCAGGGAAATGAGTGGTTCGGTAGACGATTATATGCTTAATAAATTGAAGATTACCCCGGAAAAAAAGAAAAAGCTGAAAGCGATATTGCTGCATTGACCGGGAGGCAATTTTCAAAGAACTCTGTGTTACTCCTATTACTTAGTGTTTAGAAGTTTCCTGTTAGTACCCTTTTCTCTTAAAGGCTCCCTAATCCCCGGAAAGGGGCTTTGTACTACTAAAAAAACGGATGGCTATCAGCTGATAGTTATATGCTTGTTTATTCTTTTCCACATTTGCTATCTGTCTGCGACTTCTATTGCTTATTGTTAATACCCTTTTTGCAGCTATAATATTTTAGGATTACAGAAAAAATCATATTATCTTTGTAACCTCAAAAAAAGAATAACTATTCTCAATAAATTCTCAACAGAAGGAGATTTTTATATGACAGAGCCTTTGAAGCACGAATGCGGTATCGTAATGATACGCTTGCTAAAGCCGCTTGACTACTATCAAAAGAAGTACGGGACATGGCAATACGGACTGAATAAGCTGTATCTGCTGATGGAAAAACAGCACAATCGCGGGCAGGAAGGCGCAGGACTGGCTGTAGTAAAATTAGACTCGCCTCCGGGGAGTGAATTTATATTCAGGGAAAGAGCCACAGGCTCGGGTGCCATATCGGAAATCTTCTCGAATGTCTATAAAAATTACGAAAAAACATCCCGCGAAAAATTAAATGATCCTGAATATGCCAGCCAATACCTGCCATTTGCAGGTGAATTATTTTTAGGGCATTTACGTTACAGTACAACGGGCAAGAGCGGTATCTCATATGTACATCCCTTTCTGCGCCGCAGCAACTGGCGGTCGAGAAACCTCGCATTGGCAGGAAACTTCAACATGACCAATGTCGATGAACTGTTCGCAGCACTGGTGGCTGAAGGACAACACCCGCGTGATTACGCCGACACGTTCGTTCTTCTCGAATCCCTCGGGCATCATCTCGACAGGGAGGTTCAATTCCAATATGATAAATTTGGTAAAGACCGCAAAGTAAAAGGGGAAGACCTGAACGACCTGATAGAAAAAAACCTTGATATACACTTCATGCTCAATAAAGCCAGTGAAAACTGGGACGGAGGATATACCATTGGCGGAATTATCGGATGTGGTGACGGATTTGTATATAGAGATCCTTCCGGCATACGTCCGGCTTTCTACTACCACGATGATGAAATTGTAGTGGTAGCATCTGAACGTCCTGTAATCCAGACTGCCCTCAATCTCGATGTAGCCGAAGTAAAGGAACTTGATCCCGGACAGGCAATCATAATCAAAAAGAGTGGGCAGGTATTATTTTCACAGATACAGGAACCACGGAATGTTTCCCCTTGCTCGTTCGAACGGATTTATTTCTCCCGAGGTTCGGATGCGGATATATACAATGAACGAAAAAATCTCGGAAAACTTCTTCTTCCTCCTATTCTGAAAGCAATAGATAACGATATACAACACACGGTTTTCTCATTCATACCCAATACGGCGGAAGTTGCATTCTTCGGAATGACAGAAGCTCTGAACAAGCATATGAATGATGTAAAGCTAAAGAAAATTACAGAGAAGGGATCATCCATTTCCGAAGAAGAACTGCAAAGGATATTATCTATGCGCGTACGCACCGAAAAGGTCGTTATCAAAGACATCAAGTTACGGACTTTCATCGCACAGGATGGCAGCCGTGATGATCTGGCTGCTCACGTCTATGATATAACATACGATTCGGTTCGTCCATATGAAGATAATCTGGTCGTGATAGATGATAGCATAGTACGGGGAACAACCCTGAAACAAAGTATCATAAAGATACTGGACCGTCTGCATCCCAAAAAGATAGTTATCGTATCCTCATCCCCGCAAATCCGTTACCCCGACTGCTATGGAATAGATATGTCGCGCATGAGCGAGTTTGCCGCATTCAGGGCCGCTATCGAATTACTAAAAGAGAGAGGAATGCAATCGGTTATAGATGATGTATACCGTAAATCACTTGCACAGAAGAATAAACCGAAAGAAGAGATCGCGAATTACGTAAAAGAAATCTATGCGCCGTTCTCTAACGAAGAAATATCGGCTAAAATGGCCGAAATGCTCACGCCAAAAGGGACACAGGCGAAAATAGAAATTGTGTTCCAAACAATTGAAGATCTCCATAAAGCCAGCCCTGATCATAAAGGGGATTGGTATTTTTCAGGGAATTACCCCACTCCGGGAGGTAACAGGATGGTAAATACTGCATTCCTGAACTATATAGAAGGAATAGACAAAAGGTCGTATTGATTTTGTTTGTGAGGAGTTATTTCGCCCGTAGGGCGAAATAACCAGATTATAAAAATCGTTTTTATTTATACAGGAACAAATAATTTATATATCTTTGTTTCAACTAGACAGCTTAATATAAACTACATTATCTTAACCAAAGTATTTTTATGAGACAAATTATCAAAATTACCTTAGCTTCAATTTTTTTGATTGCAGGCTTCTCTGCTAATGCCCAGGAGAAAAAATTCTTATTCGGGGCCAAAGCCGGGTTTGTTTTTTCAGATCTTAGTGAGTATTCTTATAAAACCAAAATGAAACATTCCTTTACCGGAGGGCTTACATTCGACTATTTTCTCAATCGTGACCTGTACCTTTCTTCCGCTATCGAATTTTCCAATAAGGGAACTAAATTCGATCTTCTGAATAAAGATGAAAAAGAAGGTACAAGTATAAACTTTAAGGAATCAACTGTATCTGCCAACTATCTCCAGGTGCCTATACATGTAGGATATAAATTTGACTTATCGGAAAAAACAAGACTTATGGTACAGGCAGGCCCCTATGTAGCCTACGGCATTAGCGGGCAAACTGAGCTTGGGGACGAAGTTGTTTTAAGAACGTCGGAAGGAACTACCACAATGAGCCTGAATGATTATATGAAAATGATTGATGGCTGGAGAAGGGGAGAAGAGACTTTCAGTGATACACATTTCCGTGAATTTGACTGGGGTATTGGTATTGGCCTGGGTGTGGAATATGAGCATGTGAATATCTCCTTTAGGTATGACTTTGGATTATATGATATATCACGGGAAGCCGAGAAAGTAAAAAACCGGAATGCTTATGTCACTTTAGGATATAAGTTCTGATTATTCTTTGGTATAATAATAAAGCCCGGCATAATCCGGGCTTTATTATTTTTATTTCAGTAAGAATTGCTTAAAACCGGCAAATTCTTTATTCATACCGATACTTCGTTTCTTCCCTTTCATAAAAGCCTGTAACTTTTCAGGGACAGTCACTTGCCTGCCTGTAATGCTTTCTACTGTTTCAAGAAATTTGGCCGGGTGAGCTGTTTCAAGAAAAATACCCGTTTCATTTGGCCGTAATTCGTCTGTTAACGCCTGATAGCCGCATGCACCATGAGGATCGAGTAAATACCCTGTTTCACCATAAGTATCTTTTACTATCTTCTTTATATTATCATCATTGTACCATTCTCCCGAGATATCTTTCTTTATCTCATTCAGCGACTTTCCGTAAAGGTCGAGGACACGGACAAAATTGCTGGGATTCCCTACATCCATCGCATTAGCGATTGTTTGTACAGACGGACGGGGATTATACTCTCCGGTTTGCAAATACTTATAGAAAATATCGTTGCTGTTATTTGCTGCAATAAAACGCTTTACAGGCAGTCCCATGCGTTTAGCTATCAATCCGGCGGTAATATTCCCAAAGTTGCCGCTAGGCACCGAAAATACGATATTCCCGGCTTTTCCCTGTTTGGCAAGTTGGGCATAAGCATGGAAATAATAGAATGCCTGAGGAAGAAACCGGGCTACATTTATGGAATTAGCAGAAGTCAGATTCAGCTTCCGGTTCAGTTCTTCATCGAGAAAGGCTGCCTTAACCAGCGCCTGACAGTCATCGAATGTCCCGTCTATTTCTATCGCTGTTATATTCTGCCCCAGTGTAGTGAACTGGCATTCCTGTATCTGGCTTACCTTTCCTTTCGGATAGAGAACATATACATGGACACCTTCCACACCCAGAAAACCATTGGCAACAGCACTGCCCGTATCTCCCGATGTGGCCACCAGTACTTTCACATCTTTCTGTCCTTGCTTCTTAATGAAATAGCCGAGCAGACGGGCCATGAAACGTCCTCCGACATCTTTAAAAGCAAGAGTAGGACCATGAAAAAGCTCAAGGCTGTATATATTATCTTTTACATGTACTACGGGAGTATCGAAGTTAAGGGTATCATAAACAATACTCTTGAGCGTATCCGGCTCTATATCTTCCCCAAAGAAAGCATCGGCAACCGTATATGCTATCTCCTGAAAACTCATATTGCCTATATTTTCAAAAAAAGGTTGGGACAATTCTTTTATCGTTTCGGGCATATAAAGCCCGTTATCAGGAGCCAGCCCTTTGACTACCGCTTCCTGTAAGCTGACCTGCGGCGCATTCTTATTCGTACTGTAATACTTCATTTTACATTAATTTGAGAGACAAAAATAATAAAATGAAAGAGAAGAGACAAACGAATAAACATTATATTCGAATCTCACTCATTTGATTGACAAATCTTTCGGGCTGTTGTTCAGTAAAAAGTACGGTTGAACCTATCAATCCTTTTATTTTATAAAATATCGGGATGTAATATCTCTATTTTTACTATTTTTGTTGCGTTATAATGAAAAAAGAAACACCTTGAAATTACCTAATATTGTTGTCCGTATCCTCGCCGGAGCTGTATTCATCGGCTTATTACTCGGCGGAATACTCATAAATGAGTATACTTTTGTTGTCATATTCTCATTACTCACTGTGTTATGTCTGTATGAGTTTTACGGATTGATAGAAACAAGCGCCAAAGTTCGCGTTATCCGGCCATGGAATATATTAGGAGGATTTTTCCTTTTTTTAGGAGGATTTTATTATTGTGTTTATTCAGCATCTGCACATGCTTTTGTTCCGTATATGATTTACCTGATAGTCCTTTTCATCAGTGAATTGTATATGAAACGTGAGAATCCTATTCAGTCCTTATCCTATTCACTGTTAGGTCAGGTTTACATTGCAGGTCCCTTGGCTCTGACAAACTATCTTGTATTCGCCTATGAACCCGGAAGTTACCATTGTGTATATATCCTGGCCCTGCTGATAACGATATGGGTAAACGATACTTTCGCCTATCTTACAGGTATGGCTTTTGGAAAGCATCGCTTATTTGAGCGTATATCCCCGAAAAAATCATGGGAAGGATTCATTGGTGGGGCAATAGTCGCCATAGTCTCTTCTCTTATTTTTGCGCACTTTTTCACCAATCTCTCCACTATTGGATGGCTTGGCTTCGCAGCGGTAGTAGTGGTATTCGGAACCTGGGGCGATCTTTTCGAGTCATTAATAAAACGTACGCTGGGAGTAAAAGATTCGGGTAATATGATACCCGGGCACGGCGGCATTCTTGACCGTTTCGACAGCACAATACTGGCTATACCGGCTGTGTGTATTTTTTTGTTATGTATCGGTATCTGTTAATAAGCTCTTTCCACTATATACTCTACGGCAGCTTCCAAAGCCTCGCGGACCTCTGTATCTGAAACTGTTTCGATTATTTCCTCCGCACGATTTTTATATTCTTCCATCTTGCGGTAAGCATATTCTATACCTCCATGCTCTTTGGCATAGCTGATAAGTTTATGTATATTTTCGTCAGTATAGTTGTATGAGAAAATGACAGACAATAATTCCTTCTTTTCATCCTCCGGTGCATTTCTTATAGCATATAACAAAGGGAGTGTAACTTTTCCTTCACGGATATCGTTCCCTGTAGGTTTGCCAATAGCATCGGTAAAGTAATCGAATATATCATCCCGCAATTGGAAGCAAACCCCGAGATATTCTCCCAATTTGGTGAATCTTTCTACTTCTTCCTCCGACGCATCCACCGACATTGCCCCTATACGCATACATACCGACATCAGGGATGCTGTCTTTTTTCTGATTACCTGAAAATATTCATCTTCATCCAGAATCAGTTCTTTGACCAGCGAGAGCTGGTTCAATTCGCCTTCGGCAAGGTCACGCCCCAAATCTGAAACGTGGGATATGATTTCGATATTTCCGGTCAGTACACTTTTTATCAAGGCTGTGGATAGAAAATAGTCGCCTGCAAGTACCGCCATTTTATTATCATAAATAGCATTCAGCGAAGCCATTCCTCTCCTTATTTTGGATTCATCAACAACATCGTCATGTATCAGGGAAGCTGTATGCAGAAGTTCTACGGTTATGGCGGAGTTATAAGTCGTATTGTTTATTTCTCCACAGGCCTTTGCCGCTAATAGTAACAGAATGGGACGTATCCGCTTTCCATCCGATTTCATTATATAATCTATAATCTCCTGAATCCTTACATTATTACAAAAGACAGAATCTTTGTAATAGGTATTGAATTTTTTCAGTTCTTCCGTTACTGGTTTTGCTATTAGAAGCTTTTTATCCATACTAAGTTTTGTTGAGATGCAAATTTAGGAATAATTCGGGTTATAGCATTATATATTTATAACTTTGAACACCATCGGGATATTTTTTAAGGAATAACAAGAAGCCATTTTACGTTATTGTGTTTTTCCTGTTAAATATCAGGAGAAATTGGTTCTACTATTTCCCTGTCAATGTAATAACAGGCACGATCATTTCTTCCATCGAAATACCCCCGTGCTGGAATGTACCGGTATAGTAAGATACATAATGGTTGTAATTATTGGGGTATGCGAAGAAGTCATCCCCTGTGGCAAAGATGTATTTTGTACTTATATTGGGAGACGGTAACCCTGCTTTCTCCGGAGAATGGATGTCATAAACCTTTTTGCGGTCATATTCCAGATTACGCCCGAATTTATAGCGGATATTGGAGTTTACGGTTTTATCTCCTATGACCTTCACCGGATTTTTCACACGTATAGTGCCATGGTCGGTAGTAAGTACAATCTTATAGCCCATCTCCCTCGCTTTTCGCAAAATATCCATCGTACTGGAATGCTTAAACCACGAACGGGTCAGAGAACGGTATGCCGCTTCGTCCGAAGCCAGTTCGCGTATCATCTTCGACTCGGTACGTGCATGGGATAACATATCTACAAAATTGATGACAATGACATTAAGTGGCTTGTTGTTCATCGAATTCATATTCTGGACAAGTTTTTCACCGGATGAAGACGATAACAGCTTATTATAAGAGAAAGTATATTTCCCACCGTATTTTTCCAATTGCTTCTGTAAAAATATCTCTTCATTCAGATTCTTGCCCTCGTCTTCATCCTCTTCCACCCACAGGTCGGGATAAGACTTCACAATCTGTGACGGCATCAGTCCGGAGAAAATAGCGTTGCGCGCATATTGCGTGGCTGTGGGCAGGATGCTGAAATATTCCTCCTCCGAAATATTGAAATCGCCTGCCAGCAGATCTTTTACTTCCCACCACTGGTCGAGGCGGAAGTTATCTATCAGAATAAAGAATACTTTTTCTCCTCTGTCCAGTAACGGAAGTATTTTTTTGGGGAAAAGTTCGGGGCTGATAAGCGGCTTGTCTTTTGCATCTGATATCCACGATTCATAATTCTTTTTTATGTATCTGCTAAAGCTATTGTTGGCTTCCTGCTTTTGTACACGTAAAAGGTCTGCCAGGGGGCTTTGCGAAGCATCCAGCTCTATTTCCCAATATACCAGCTTCTTGTAGATATCTATCCAGCCGTTGTAATCAGGAGAATCATTGATGCGTGTACTTATTTGAGAAAACTCGTCCCGGTATCCTTCAAGCGTTATTTCGGAAACGATATCGTCTTTATGCAGATTCTTTTTCAGGGATAGGAGTATTTGGTTCGGATTCACAGGCTTTATCAGATAATCAGCTATTTTCCTGCCTATGGCGTGTGTCATTATACCTTCGTCCTCGCTCTTGGTAATCATGATAACGGGAATATTAGGGTCTATCTCTTTGATAAGGCTCAGAGTTTCCATACCCGCCAGTCCCGGCATGTTTTCATCGAGGAATATAATGTCAAATGATTCGTTCTTTACGCAGTCCAAAGCATCCTGGCCGCTGTTCACAGGTGTTACGTCATATCCCTTCTCTTCGAGGAAAAGAATATGAGCACGCAACACATCTATTTCGTCATCAGCCCAGAGTATCCGTTTTTTTCTCATTCAAATCCTATAGTTACAAGGCAAGCCACATTTTTATAAAGTGGCTTGCTATATCGTTCTGCACTTTAGTCAATAATCAAAAGTACAAACAGAAGTCCAATCCTTAAAACGGGGATGGTTAAAATTTATTATTTCAGTACCTGGTTAATTGCGTTCAACAAGTACTCTTTAGGATCGGAACTGTATTCCCAAAACATAACCCCGGCCATTCCGTTAGTCTTCACGTACTCGCATTTTGCTTTTACCGATTCTTCATCGTCATAGGTAACAAACTCGCCCTTATAAAAATTGAACAGGTAAGGGGCCTGCGCTGCTTCGTCCCAATATCTGTAATACTCATTCTGGTTTACCAGGCTGTCTTTGATAAATGTGTATCCTTTTCCCTGTATTTGTTCGGTTACCGGATCTCCCACTCCTTTCGACGCATCTTTCTTTGTTTTATAGATGCGCCCGTAAAAAGCAATACCCATTACCAGTTTTTCCATAGGGACTCCTGCTGCATGGAAAGCTTTTACGGCTATATCGGCACTATTGGATTCGCTGTACTTATCCGAAGCTAAAAGGTTGGTGTGGTGAATCGCCTTTTCTTTAGACTGATAGTCATAAGTCATTATATTTACAAAGTCGAGATATTCCTGGACCTTACCCATCTCCGTATTATCTATGAATTTCTGGGAACCACCGACAGCTGTAGTGAGCAGGTATTTCTTGTCCGATCCCTTTTCTAGTTCATCCAGTTCGGCTCTGATGGCAGCGAACATCAATGTATAGTTCTGCTTATCTTCGGGGCGGAACACATTGCCTGTGTCCCCTTCCATGGCAGGATATTCCCAATCTATATCTACTCCGTCGAGACTATATTTATTCATTATGCCGACAGCCGATTTGGCAAATGTCTTTTGTCCTTCGGGAGTCAATACGGCGTCCGAGAAATTCCTGCTCCATGCCCATCCTCCGATCGATATAAGGATTTTGAGATCGGGATTCTGCTGTTTTAACTCATTCAGTTTCCTGAAATTGACCGTGTCGGTCGCTTCGTTTGTCAGGAAAGCTTTTCCTGCCTGTACGTCTACAAAGGCATAGTTGATATGAGTAATCTTATCGGGGGATATTTTACTCACATCCGTCAGTCCGTTATAACCGCTTACATATGCAATTATTACAGGTTTGGATTTATCTTCCCCGCTTTTTTTATTACAAGATGTCAGTACGACTAAGAGTAATAAAATGGAAATAACAATGTTTTTTTTCATAATTATTCAATTAGAAATTAATAAAGAATTTCTGTCTAAATATTCCAACTGCTTTTTCATATTATTTACCGGTATCCAATGCAGTTTCTATCTGCGCTAACAAGTCCTGCAAATGGCTGCGCTTGATCCCTGATGATGAGGCGGCAGCATTGCGTATACTCTGGCGCAGGTCTATTAATTGTGTACGGGCAATACCTGTGGCATCCGAAGCTCTTGTTTGTGCCTGCGGGGTTGTATTCTTAGGGTCTACAATGCTGATAAGGGCATTGACATAGTTCTTTTGCAGGTTGCGGCGATAGATGTCGATGGCTTTCCCGTTTGTAAGTTCAGACCATACACTCTTTTTCAGGTCATTGAACATATTTATTGCCGTATAAGCACTTGAACCATTATATGCTTCGTCACGCAACATTTTGTCTATTGTATATTTGCTTATCAGACGGTCCAATGTTCTTTTCTGAACACTTCCGATCGAGTTTACCGGATCTACACTTGCTTTTGTTATCAGTGTTTTATCGATCAACCACTCGGGGGTAGTAAATAACTGCCGGTCGAGAAACTGCATTGCTTCTTTTTGTATGCTTGCCGGAACAAACTCCTCTGAATTACCGGATTGCTCCACTACCACAGGAGTACGATAGATACCTGCTATATTTTTAGCAACATGTCCCATGTAACGGCCATATTGTGTTATAACTTCTCCATATATGGAAGTTGCCATTGCATAGTCTTTATTCGGTTCTTTAGTCCAGTCCAGTATTTGTGGCACAATACGTTGCAGGTTTTTTATACCATAACCACTTGCCAGCATGGCATTGTCGCCGAGGTCTTCATTTTGGTTGCGGGGATCGTCAGGATCGGTTTCTGTTCCGAAAGTAAAGCGTTTGTCGCTTTGGAGTTTTTCCATTATCGTCTTGTTCGAAAACGGAATTTCATCTTCCGCGGTCGCGTATTCAGGCAAATATCTGTAACCCCATTCTATCGACCAGTCGTCATATATTCCAATGCGGGGGAACAGGCCTTTTTCCGAAATGTTATCTTCGGGCTGGGCGACATAATTGAATCGTGCATAGTCCATTATCGAAGGTGTATGTCCGTTAGCTTCTACCCACTCTTTGTTTCTGAGGTTTTCGACAGGTACGGTTGCCGAAGAACCAAAATTGTGTCTCAGCCCTAGTGTATGCCCTACCTCATGGGATGATACAAAACGGATAAGCTCACCCATCAGTTCATCTTCGAATTTCAGTTTCTGGGCGCGTTTATCCACATTTCCGGCTTGTATCATATACCAGTTGCGCAACAGGAGCATCACATTGTGATACCAGTTGATATGTGTTTCTATTATTTCACCGCTGCGGGGATCATGTACATGCGGGCCGCTGGCATTCGGTATATCGGAAGGCTTGTAAACGATTGCCGAGTGACGCGCATCTTCGAGGCTCCATGTGGAATCTTTAGGTGCTTCCAGTCCTATGATCGCATTCTTGAATCCTGCTTTCTCAAAAGCTTTCTGCCAGTCGTTAACACCTTGTATCAGGTATGGCACCCACTTTTTCGGTGTGGCAGGGTCTATATAAAAGATGATCGGTTTTTTCGGTTCCACCAGTTCTCCGTTCACGTATTTCTGCAATTCCCCCTCTTTCGGTTCCAGTCTCCAGCGGGTAATCTTCGATTTATAATCTATCCCCTGCGAATTGGAATCGAAGTCGGTATACCTTACTGCAAAATAAGCTACGCGGGGATCGAACAAGCGTGGTTTCATCGGCTCTTTTGGAAGCAAAACGAGAGAACTGTTCAGCTCGTATGTCATCGGGTCGCTAGGGAAATACTGTGCAGCCTGAGGCGGATATCCTTGTGGTGGTACCTGGGCGTATGTTTTAACCGTCTTGATTTCGACGTTAATGGGGTATGCCTTGATAGTGTCTATATAACTTCTGTCGGCAAAATGGTTTCCGATACCCCTGTACTTCTTCATGTTGGTGTCGAAGAAGAAAACATTATTGTCACCATTCAGAAAGTCGGTAATATCTATGACGGCAGCAGATGTTTTGTTTACAGAATCTTTGTTCAGAGCTTGTATGGCGAAAGTGCCCATGATGGGTTGTATATTCGAGTTCTTTACGGACTGGTACATACCCAGTGTATCGTTCGCCTGTTCGAGATATGAAATACTACGGATAAAAACTTTGTTGTTCGGGCCTTTCTCGAAGCGGATAACATTCTCTCCTATCTGGTCGCCGGGATAGCCAACCATCGATTTGTACCTGTTGACAGGAGCTTTGGATATCCTGTTCACCACCAGTATATCCCGTTCCATGATAGAATCGGGTAATTCAAAATAGAATTTATCTTTTACTTTATGTACTTTAAAGAAACCTGTATTGGTCTTTGCTTCTTTTGTTATCACTTCCCCGTATGGCTTTAGTGTTCCGGGAGGTGTAGCCGGCTTGGCGGCAGGCGCGGCAGCTTCTTTTTTTTCCTCTTTCTTCTTCCTTTTAAAGGGATTCTTTATTTGCGCATTACCTCCTACTATTCCCATCGTAAGAAATAGTATTAGAATCAGGCTCTTCTTGTACATAGTTTTGGTAATTAATTGTAAATAAAATTAGTTAATATGCAAAACTAAAGAAATTAATATATTAATTCCCGTTTTTTTATAAATAATGTCAATCAATAACTGAAACTCTTAGTGTTATATGAAAACATTCTCTTTTCTCAACTACGCTTCATTTCGTCTGAAAGTTTATTTTGGCATTGATAAATATCCGATACCACTTAATGTATTCTTCTTTATATAATTTATCTATATAATCAGAGCCGACAGCCTTTAGCTGTTAGTTCATAGGGCTCTTTGAAGTATTGGGATAAGTAGTAAGTTTTAAGTAATATGAGATACGAGTAGACAAGACACGAGATACAAGATACGAGTTATTAACTGATGACTGTTCTCTGGCGAGATGCTTCGCTCTGCTCAGCATGACAAGCTAATTATTAATTGTTTTCTGTGTAACCTTTGTTACCTTTTAACAGTTACGAGTTGGCGAGTGTCCTATTTTGTTTCACGCAAAGACGCAAAGGCGCAAAGTTTTACATCTTGCGAGTTGTTGACTGATAACTGCTAACTGTTGACTGAAACATCTGTTACCTTTGTTACCTTTTTTGAATTGAAATTGCTAACACCAGCTATTCGCTACTAACAGATATGTATTTGATGGAAAAATAAGGGATTTATACTTTAACCGTATCTTCTTTTTTGTTACATTTGCCACTTGTTACTCATTTTTACTCCTTTAGATGTTAGTAAAGGTTTTTGGCGCAGCTGTACAAGGCATACTCGCGACATTGATTACGATAGAAGTAAATTGTTCGAAAGGCATAAAATTTATGCTTGTCGGATTGCCTGACGCATCAGTAAAGGAAAGCCATGAACGTATAGTCTCGGCGCTACAAATAAACGGCTATAAATTCCCCCGTCAGCAGATCGTTATCAATATGTCCCCCGCCGATATAAGGAAAGAAGGTACTGCATACGATTTACCTTTAGCAGTAGGGATACTGGCTGCTTCCGAAGGCTTAAAACCGGATAAGCTCGAAAGCTATATGATTATGGGAGAATTGTCGCTTGATGGTAGCATACTTCCCATAAAAGGAGCGCTTCCCATAGCAATAAAAGCCAGGGAACTCGGCTTTAAAGGTTTGGTTTTACCCCGCAGAAATGCACGGGAAGCGGCAGTAGTCGATAATCTGGATGTGTACGGCGTGGATAATATAAGCGAGGTAGTCGGCTTCTTTAATGAAGATATAGAACTGGAAAAAACGGTAATAGATACCCGCGCCGAATTTTATAGTGCACAACAGATCTTTGAATTTGATTTTGCGGATGTAAAAGGACAGGAAAATGTGAAGCGGGCGTTGGAAGTCGCGGCTTCGGGCGGACATAATCTGATTATGATAGGCCCTCCGGGAGCAGGAAAATCGATGATGGCGAAGCGAATGCCGTCCATTCTTCCTCCCTTTATTTTACAGGAAGCATTGGAAACAACCAAAATACATAGTGTTGCAGGTAAGATAGGGAATGAAACATCTTTGATGGCTCAACGCCCGTTTCGTAGTCCGCATCATACCATCTCCGATGTGGCACTGGTTGGCGGTGGTACTTATCCCCAACCCGGAGAGATCAGTTTAGCGCATAACGGGGTTCTTTTTCTTGACGAGTTGCCCGAATTTAGCCGTAGTGTACTAGAGGTTATGCGGCAGCCTCTCGAAGACAGGAAAATATCTATTTCGAGGTCGAAGTTTTCGGTTGAATATCCGGCCAGTTTTATGTTGGTGTCCTCGATGAATCCATGTCCTTGCGGATACTATAACCATCCTGAAAAGGAATGTGTTTGTCCCGGCGGTGCTGTTCAGAAATATCTGAACAAGATATCGGGGCCGCTTCTCGACCGTATAGATATACACATCGAGATAGTTCCCGTACCATTTGAGAAAATATCGGATAAAACACCCGCTGAAGCAAGTGAATCTATAAGAGAACGTGTTATAAAAGCAAGGGAAATACAAGAACAACGCTTTAGGGATGAAGATGGGATATACTGCAATGCGCAGATGACTCCCAAACTTCTTGCCAGATATGCTTCTCCGGACGATACAGGCTTGCAGTTATTAAAAACCGCTATGGACAGATTTAATCTGTCGGCCAGGGCTTATGACAGGATATTGAAAGTATCGCGTACAATTGCGGATTTGGATAGCTCCGAAAAAATACAGCCTAAACATTTGGCAGAAGCCATAAACTATCGTAATTTAGACCGGGCAACCTGGGCAGACAAATAATAAATTAATATAAAGATAAAGAACAAACCATGACTTTTACCGATTTGAGTAATTCTATTTTTGAGAAATCAATTAATGATTATCATAAAACGGACAATGTAGATAGTCCTATCAGTAATCCTTATACTGAGAAATCGATAGAATATTTTTTGTATCTTAAAAACTGGATTGATACGGTTCAGTGGCATCTGGAAGATATTATCCGCGATCCGGACATTAATCCGGCAGAAGCCCTGTTAATAAAGCGCCGTATCGATAAATCGAATCAGGACAGAACAGATCTGGTAGAGCTGATAGACAGTTATTTTCTGGATAAGTATAAAGATATAAGCCCTTTGTCCGATGCCCGTATTAATACCGAAAGCCCTGCATGGGCGATAGACCGCTTGTCTATACTTGCTCTTAAGATATATCATATGCAACAGGAAGTGGACAGGAAGAACACAACCGCAGATCATCACGAGCAAGCATCGAAGAAGCTTCAGGTTTTACTTACGCAGCGTAAAGACCTTTCCACTGCCATAGAAGAATTATTAGAGGATATAGAAACAGGAAAGAAATATATGAAAGTATACAAGCAGATGAAGATGTATAACGATCCAAGTCTTAATCCTGTTTTATATGCTAAAACACAATAACCGGATAGAAGCTTACAAACAGTACGATTATGTCTAAAGTTCTGGTAATACGGATATCTTCCTTCGGAGATGTAGCTATGCTCGTTCCGGTTGTATATTCTGTTGCAGCGAGATATCCACAGGATCGTTTTTCGGTAATGACCCGGAAAGCATTTGCCCCATTGTTCGAGAATCTGGGATTTAATATCAATGTTATTCCTCTCGATATTAAACAGAGGCACCGGGGATTAATAGGTTATTTCAGGGTGATGAGGCGGTTGTCTGCTATGAGGTTTTCTCATGTGGCTGATGTACACGACGTTTTGCGATCGAAAGGTATACGCCATTCCATGTTCCTGATGGGGCGCAAAGTTGCGCATATCGATAAAGGTAAGAATGAGAAAAAATATGCGATAGCTCATAAACAGCTGGAGCCACCGCTTAAACATACAATGCAGCGTTATCAGGAAGTTTTTGACAGATTGGGTTTTCCTGCACCAATGGTATTCAATAATTTCTTCGATTTCGTTCCCCGGAATTTTTCGGATCTTAAAGCCGTTGTTAAAGAGAAGAATGGTAAATGGGTAGGTATAGCCCCTTTTTCTAAGCATAAAGGTAAAATATATCCTTTAGAGAAAATGTCGAATATAATTGATATATTATCTAAGAAAGAGGGAATTACTGTATTTTTATTTGGTTCGGGTAAGGAGGAGCAAAAGGTATTGTCCCACTGGGCGTCCAAGTATCCGAATACGGTCAACCTGACGGGAAAACTCAACTTGCAGAAAGAAATGCTTCTTATCTCATATCTGGACGTCATGCTGTCGATGGATTCGGCTAATATGCATTTAGCTTCATTGGTGCAGGTACCTGTGGTGTCTGTATGGGGAGCAACCCATCCGGCAATGGGCTTTTATGGATTCGGACAGGATATAGCTAATGCAGTTCAGGTTGATTTGGATTGCAGGCCATGTTCGGTTTTTGGGGAACTGCCTTGTCAGAGAGAGGATGAGGAGTACGCTTGTATGGAGAGAATTACCGAGGAATCCGTCGTTTCAAGAATTTATAAGGTACTAGATAAGATAAACCCATGAAAATTGCAATCCTTTCACCATTTTATCCTTACAGGGGAGGTTTAGCTCAACTTAATGCCCGGTTATATACAGAGCTTTCCGGACAGAATGAGGTGAAAGCATTCACGTTTACGACTCTTTATCCCGATTTTCTTTTTCCCGGTAAGACCCAGTATGTCGCTGAAGGCGATACTGCTACAGTAATAGAGAGTGATCGCGTATTAAATAGTATAAATCCTTTTACATATATACGGACAGCCAGACATATTAATAAGTATGCTCCCGATCTGCTTATCATACCATACTGGATGTCTTTCCTAGCACCTGCCTATGGCTCGGTATGCCTTTTCCTTAATAAAAGGACTAAAATAGTGGCTCTCGTTCACAATGCGATTCCGCATGAGAAAAGGTTTGTGGATAAGTCTTTTGCCCGTTTTTTCTTCAACAGATGCGATGTATTTATTGTTATGAGTGAACCTGTCCGGCAGGATTTACTCTCCCTGAAGAAAGATGCACGGATACTACTACAGCCACATCCTATATATGACCAGTATGCCGAACGCACGGATAAAGCCTCCGCATGTAAGGCACTGGGGATCAGAGATGATAAGAAGAATCTCCTTTTCTTCGGGCTGATACGGGATTATAAGGGATTGGATATTCTTATCGGGGCGATGGGAATGCTGGATGACTCCTACCAATTAATCATAGCCGGGGAGAGTTATGGCAGTTTTGACAAATATACAGAACTGATTAATCAATCCCCACTAAAGGAGAATATCATTGTATTTGAGCAATATATCCCCGATGATATGGTCTCAACCTTATTCTCTGCCGCAGATGTACTGGTCCTGCCATATAAGTCCGCTACTCAAAGCGGAGTAGTAGCCTTGGCCTATCAGATGGAACTACCTATGGTAGCTACGAACGTAGGGGCATTAGGCACTACTGTTAAGGATTCAAATACAGGTTTGGTAGTACCGGAGCCTGCTTCCGGCGATATAGCAAAAGGTATAAAAGAGTTTTTTGATTCGGATATACAATCCTATAGGGATAATCTTAAAAGAGAGAAGAAACGATTGTCGTGGGATAATTTCACCCGGTCAATCGAGTCTTTCTTCTCTATTTTGTAATATATCATTGGGATCATTTCATCCTGAATAATCCGTACTTGAGCATACAGATAAAGGCTCTTACCCCGTCTTTCCAGCCTATCTTCTTACCTTCTTCGTAAGTACGGCCGTAATAGGAGATACCTACTTCATAGATTCTTACATTGGGAAACCTGGCCACCTTGGCTGTCACTTCCGGTTCAAATCCGAAGCGTCTCTCCTGCAAAGGAATAGACTTGATAATGTCGGAGCGGAACAGCTTATAGCATGTCTCCATATCCGAAAGATTGAGGTTAGTAAACATATTGGAGACAAATGTCAATATCTGATTACCTATAGAATGCCAAAAGAAGAGTATGCGATGAGGTCTCCCTCCCATAAACCTTGAGCCGAATACAACATCTGCAAATCCGTCTACCACAGGCTTCAATAAGATATTGTACTCCTCCGGATCGTATTCGAGGTCGGCATCCTGTATTATCAGGTACTCTCCTGTAGCTTCTTTAATACCCCTGTGCAGAGCGGCTCCTTTCCCCATATTCACGGGTTGTTCGAAGAGCTTCATATCTGCTTGCGGATGCTCGGTTATATAGGCTTTTACGACCTCTACCGTATCATCTTTTGAACAGTCGTTAACAATGATAATCTCTTTGTCAAAGTTACCGATCAGGTTTACAGCCAGGACTTTATTCAGTATCAGGTGTATTGTTCTGGCTTCGTTGTATGCGGGAATTACAATTGAAAGTTTCATGTTGTTATATTTATGCCTTCGTAAAAGTCTTTATTCCAGGATACTGTCAAAATACGCTATGGTCTTTATAAGTCCTTCTCTCAACTGTACTTTAGGTTCCCAGTTCAACTTTTCTTTAGCCAGGGTAATGTCGGGTCTCCTTTGTTTAGGATCATCACCCGGCAGAGGCTTAAATACTAATTTGGACTTGGAACCTGTCAGTTCCAATATCAGGGTAGCCAGTTCAATCATGGTAAATTCACACGGATTACCTGTATTTACAGGGCCCACAAACGAATCATCAGTAGCCATCATTCTTATCATAGCTTCCACCATATCATCTACATACTGGAAACTGCGTGTTTGTGTCCCGTCCCCGTATATGGTGATATCTTCCCCTTTCAAAGCCTGTACTATGAAGTTGGAAACCACACGTCCGTCTTCCGGATTCATATGAGGGCCATATGTATTGAATATGCGGACGATCTTAATCTTTACCCCGTTTTGGCGGTGATAATCCATAAATAATGTCTCGGCACAGCGTTTTCCTTCATCATAACAAGAACGTATCCCGATAGGGTTCACATTCCCCCAATATGACTCGGGCTGGGGATGTACATGAGGATCTCCATATACTTCACTTGTCGAAGCCTGAAGTATTTTTGCTTTCAGGCGTTTTGCCAGTCCAAGCATATTGATGGCTCCCATGACGGAAGTCTTGATGGTCTTGATGGCATTATACTGATAATGAACAGGAGAGGCAGGGCATGCAAGGTTATATATTTGATCTACATCCACATGAAACGGATGAACGATATCATGCCTGATTAATTCGAAGTAGGGATTATTGAGTAAGTGGACGACATTCTCTTTAGAGCCCGTAAAATAATTGTCTAAGCATAATACTTCATTGCCTTCGTTCAGAAGCCTTCCGCATAGATGTGATCCGATAAATCCGGCTCCCCCTGTTACAAGTATTTTTTTACGAGTCATTTTTCTTAGTCTATCTTATTGTTTGTAAGTTCGTTTCGGGATACAAAGGAATGAAAAAATACAATGCGTCTGAAATTCTTTAACATTTTATTTACCTGAAACTATTTTCTTTATATCATTTAGTTTATTTAAGGCTTCCATCGGCGTAAGGTTATTGACATCCAGCGACTTTATCTCATCTCTTACCTGGCTAAGCACAGGGTCGTCCAATTGAAAGAAACTAAGCTGGTAACCCTCTCTGTTTTCTTTAATATCGTTTATTGGCTTGGATATTCCCTGTTTACGGTTATCAGCCTCCAATTGTTTCAGTATATTATTCGCCCGTTTCACAATACTTTGAGGCATGCCGGCCATCTTGGCTACATGAATCCCGAAGCTGTGTTCGCTGCCTCCCGGAATAAGTTTGCGCAGGAATATCACCTTGTTATCCACTTCCTTGACCGAAACATTAAAGTTCTTAATCCGTTTGAAGGACTTTTCCATCTCATTCAGTTCATGGTAGTGGGTGGCAAACAGGGTCTTTGCTTTTGCCTTCGGATGCTCGTGAATGTATTCCACAATAGCCCATGCGATGGATATACCGTCATAAGTACTCGTTCCCCGGCCTAATTCGTCAAACAAGACGAGACTCCGCGGAGAGAGGTTATTCAATATATCAGACGCTTCATTCATTTCCACCATAAAGGTTGATTCGCCCAGTGAAATATTATCCGATGCTCCTACGCGGGTAAATATCTTGTCTACCAGCCCTATCTGCGCAGATTCGGCAGGAACGAAACTACCGGCTTGCGCCATCAATGTAATCAAAGCCGTTTGGCGGAGCAGGGCCGATTTACCGGCCATATTCGGTCCGGTTATGATAATGATCTGCTGCGAATTGCTATCCAGAAAGACGTCGTTTGTTATATAGGATTCGCCTAATGGCAACTGCTTTTCAATGACCGGATGGCGGCCGTTCTTTATTTTCAATGCATCCGTATCGTTTATTTCGGGACGGATATACTTGTTCTCCTTGGCTACTTTGGCGAATGATAGCAGGCAGTCGGTCTGCGCGATCAGGTTCGCGTTTACCTGTATAGTCGGGATGTATTCTACAAGGCTGAGTACAAGGTCGTTAAATAGGGATGTTTCGAGGGACAGGATTTTCTCTTCCGCACCCAGAATCTTCTCTTCATAATCTTTCAGTTCCTGTGTGATATAACGTTCTGCATTTACCAGTGTCTGCTTACGTATCCATTCGGCCGGAACTTTATCCTTGTGCGCGTTCCGGACTTCGATATAATAGCCGAATACACTGTTGAAACTTATCTTGAGAGAGGAGATACCGGTAGCTTCAGTCTCCCGTTGTTGTATTTTCAGCAGGTAGTCTTTTCCGGAGAAAGCAATATCCCGTAACTCGTCGAGGTCGGCGTTTACCCCTTTATTTATAACGTTCCCGCGATTCAGCATTGAGGGTGGATCGGGATATATCTCTTTCTCTATGCGGTCTCGGATAATAGGGCAGGGGTTGAGTTTTTCCCCTATCTCTCTCAGGCTCGGCTCACTTGATGCCAGAAATGCCTCACGTATCGGTTCTATGGCTTTTAATGCCACTTTCAACTGGACTACTTCACGCGGGGTAATTCTGTTTACGGCTACTTTGGATATAATGCGTTCCAGGTCTCCGATTAATGAAAGTTGTTCTTCCAGCAGGCCTTTTAATTCCAGATCCTTGAAGAAGTATTCAACTACGGATAGCCGGCTGTTTATAGGCTTTGCTTCTTTCAGCGGGAATACCATCCAGCGGCGAAGCATACGCGCGCCCATTGGCGATGTTGTCCTGTCCAGAATGTCGAGAAGGCTTTTTCCTCCTTCGTTCATGGTGGAAATGAGTTCGAGGCTGCGGACTGTGAATTTATCCAGACGGACGTACTTATCTTCCTCTATGCGGGAAAGCGAAGTGATATGCCCTATCTGTGTATGCTGGGTGACATCGAGATAATGAAGGATTGTTCCTGCCGCAATTACCCCGTTTGTCAGATGTTCCACACCGAATCCTTTCAGGTTCTTTGTTTCAAAGTGCTTCAATAACCTGTCTCTGGCAGTATCTTCCGTAAATACCCAGTCATCGAGTTCGAAGATAAAGAAACGTGTCCCGAAATATTCTTCAAATAGCTTTTTCTTACTTCTTTCCACCAGAACTTCTTTCGGTGAAAAGTTGGTGAGTAGTTTATCTACATATTCTTTAGTCCCTTCCGCTACAAGATATTCACCTGTGGAAATATCGAGCAGTGAAATACCGCAGCTGCTTTTCGCAAAATGTACTGCACATAGAAAATTGTTTTCTTTGTGGTTGAGGATATTGTCATTAATGGATACCCCGGGAGTGACAAGTTCCGTAATTCCCCGTTTTACAATTGTTTTGGTCAGCTTGGGGTCTTCCAGCTGGTCGCAGATAGCGACACGCTTACCTGCCCGCACCAGTTTCGGCAGATAAGTATCCAATGCATGGTGAGGGAATCCGGCCAGTTCGACAAACTGGGCTGCGCCATTGGCCCGCCGGGTAAGTGTTATCCCCAGTATCTCGGCGGCATCGATGGCGTCTTGTGAAAAAGTCTCGTAAAAGTCACCCACACGAAACAGCAATATAGCATCAGGATGTTTACTCTTGATTTCCAGATATTGTTTCATCAACGGGGTTTCGGCTACTTTCTTCGACACAGTTATTATGTTTATTTAGATGTATTCTTTATAGTTAAATTACAAGTAAGCAAAGATAGAAAAAAAGTGACATAGATAATAATTAAGAATTAAGAATGAAAAATTAATAATTTGTTTGCTTGTTGCTTCTGCATAAAACTTGACAAATCTGACACTTTTTACACTATTTCCGGGCTGTTACTTTTCTTCAAAGAACTCTGTGCTCTCATTCTATTTTTTATGAATAAAGAAACTATCGCAAAGAGGCTAAGCCATAAAAAAGTAACAAAGGTAACAGAAATATCAGTTAACAATTAGAACTCCTTTATACTTAATTATTCAATACTTATTACTTGTTAAAAGGTAATACCCATTCGTTTGTATAACTTTCTCCGGATACAGTATAGATAAAGTTTCAGGGATTTATTAATAATTCGTATTAATAGCATAGCTCAACCGTTTTCATCTAAAGCTATATCCGGAAAAACACAAAAAGAGATTAGAGTGAACTTTCACCCCAATCTCTTTTCAATTACTTTTTTTAAAGAATTCTTTTACAGTTCCTTACGATTAATATTCGTCTTCATTGAAAAAGAAATCTTCCTTGCTGGGATAATCCGGCCAGATATCTTCGATAGTATCAAAGATTTCATCTTCGTCCTCGATCTCCTGTAAGTTTTCTATCACTTCTAGGGGGGCGCCTGAACGTTGAGCATAGTCTATTAACTCTTCCTTCGTTGCAGGCCATGGCGCATCTTCTAATTTCGATGCAAGTTCTAAAGTCCAGTACATAGTATCTTATTTATTTATTTGCCAGTTTGGTTATATTTTTCGCAAAAATAGAACTTTATTTCTTATATCAAACTCTGATTCCAAAATATTTCTTTTCCTTTCTTGTTACTTTCCTTCCTGGCTAGTAAGAAAAAGTAATCTGAAAGCCGGTTTACAAACATTAGCACGTGCTCATCCACCGGAAATTCTTCCTTCACCCGGTATATACAACGCTCAGTTCTCCGGCAGATTGTCCGGCATATATGTGCTCTTGATGCGGACTCACTTCCTCCCGGTAATACAAATTGGCGAAGAGGAGGCAGTTCACTGTCCATCCTGTCCATTTCGTTTTCCAGCAGCGCAATATCTTTTTCTGTAATGATACTTGCTGCCTTAGGGGGAATGGCCTCGGTCTCAGTGGCGAGATATGAACCTACTGTAAACAATTTGTGCTGGATATATGATAATGTTTCCAAATCGTGCTCATCGTCTATCTCTTCTGTCAGAAATCCCACAAAGGAATTCAGTTCATCGGCAGTTCCATAGGCTTCGAGCCTTACATGGGATTTAACTACCCGTTTCCCTCCGACAAGGGAAGTTGTTCCCTTATCTCCGGTTTTTGTATATACCAAGCTTTTTTTCATTTATCAATGATCTGTTTAGATAGTAAATACGAATGCTGTATCTGTTTTATTGCCTTGCCAAACAAATAAATCTCTAACAGTTACTTAAAAACTTATCTGATAATTCCATCTGTACAACTGTTTGTCGAAAAATAAGATTCCGGTATTAAACAGATCGAGTACAGCTGTCCGCGACTCTGTATTTAAAATACTTCTCCATAACATCTGATAGCGTTTGTTTGTTCGGATACCTTTCACAATAATGAATGTTTTTTCGTGTGACAGCTCCAGCAAGTACCTGTTTATATCCGCCGGCAGATGATTATAATTGTTAAGATCGATCAATATACAGTCTTGTTTATCTGCTAAAACGGGTAATGCCGCTTCTGTATGCAGATTTATCTTTCTTGCCCAGTTATGGTACAATTTCCGGGCCAGCGCTGCTTTTTGTTCCGATATCTCGACACATGTACATTCTATATTGGAAGACGGCGCAGTCAGGCAGAGTGTGTTGACTCCAAAGCCGGAACCGATTTCCAAAACCCGTTTCACCTCGAAATGATTTGCCAGTTTAAACATCAGCTTATTCTGTTTATTTAGCTTGAAATGCTTTTCTGTCAGGCTGTCGAGTGCGAATTTTATATCGTCATAAGCGTGATAGGGTGCTTTTTCTTCTATTACCTTTGTCACCAGATTGAACACAAAGGGGGAGTGTATGCCATGTCCCCGGTGATGGCGTACTTTATATAATAATTTCAATCCTGTCCTTGAAAGTTTGTATATGCGCGGCATATCAGAATAGCTTAACGTAGTAGGTCAACTTAACGGAAATAACCCTGTTGGCAGAGCGGTTGAAAAAATCGGATTTACTGTTTTTGTAAATATCCCCAAGGCCGAATGTATATCGTCCTTCTAATGCAAAATGGCCGATACCCGACCTGAATTCGAGCCCCATACCCCCCATAAGGGCGTAATCTATCTTTCTTTCGGGCTTACGGTAATACTGATATGTCATAAAGGAAGTACCCAACTCGCCGCCTGACAGTGCGTCGGATAGGGCCTGGTTCATCTTTTCGCTGTCGCTGATAAGGAAGCTGAGCTTGGGTCCCAGATTGAAGAAGACGCGTACCTTATTTCCAAAGTAGATATGGGTAAGTATAGGCAGTTCGAGATAATTTAATTGATGGGAATGCTGGTATGGGGATGGTTCTCCCGATTCGCTCGGCTCGAAGTATTGCTCCCATCCTTGTTGAGAATAGTTCAGTTCGGCTATAAGCCCCAGATTCTTTTCGGAAATATAGCGTATAGCAAGTCCTCCGGAATACTGCTGGAGGTTTTTGGTACTTATAGTCCCCCCGTAATTGAGCGCCCTGTTGGGGTCGAAGCTGACAGATGAAAGCGTAGGACCGAATCCGACACCGATGTTCCACTCAGGTTCGAACTTTTTATCCTGTCCGTTTGCAACAACGGTAAAGAGTGACGATAACAATAATAGGATAAAGAATCTGTTTGTCATTTTTATCTGCTGATATCTGTTTTTTCAATGCCTGACCCTGCTTTATACCGGATAAGGTATAACCCGTTGTTGATGAATCCTCCCCTGTCGTTTACGCGTTGGAAGTGCGCAGCTGATTGCAGGGTAGGGACTTTTAGGTTAGATATGTTGTTCTCAAAGTCGCTGCCGTATCTGTTGAGAGCTGTCAGGAAGTAAAGTCCTGCGTCGTATCCCAGATATCCGTATTTGGGATATGAATTTATAAGGTTTTTATTGTACCATTTTTTGTATTCGCTTACAAAGTCTTTGACGTCATTTTGTTGCTCATCGAGGAAGAATATACTGTAAATATAAGAGTCGTATTTATGCAACCCGCTCGTATGTTGTGAATATGTCTGCCACTCAGGATAGCCGAAGAGGGTTACTGCTTCTGCAGTAAGTGAATTCATTGCAGCCAGTATTTTACGCAATGTGATTTCTGACGAGGAAGTAGGAATCAGTATGTTCTTTCTCGTACTTTCCATCACATTCCCTATATCTGTAATCAGATTGTCGGAGCTTACGGTAGACTTGAACGGGATATTTGATTTCGATAACTCCTTTTTCAGATTGTTTGTAAAGTCCGATTTATCATTGTCAGAGCCTGCTTCGGATACGAAAATTATATTGTAGTCCCTGAACTTGTCCTTGAATGCGGATGATATTTCAGTGTACAGGCTGGAGTGGGATGTAGTCATCTGAAATAATGTCGGTGTATTTTCGATGTCATTTGTCGAACCGAAAGGTATCACGTATTTAATCCCGGTTTTCTTAGAGAATTTGGTCAATACATCTATCTGCTGCTTCGATACGCCTCCGATCACAAGATGGAGATTCTTCATTTCGTTTGTACCCAAAAGGCTTTCGAGTTTCTTTGTGTTTTTTTCCGCGCCAATGTCGAATGCATATATTTCTGCATTCAGGCCCTTGTCCTTCATTTCTTTAACGGCTAGCAGGAAACCTTCGTAATATTCTGCCAGTTTTTCTTTCTGAATACTGCCATTCCTGTCAAGGAACGGAAGCAATACTCCTACGCGTACTGTTTCTCCTTTTGTAGCATAAGGAGTCTCTACGCGTACAGCTTTTTGTTCATTGACGGTCATCCTCGGCTCCTGTATCTGTTTTTTGGGGATAATCAGTGTCATTCCCTCTTTCAATCCGCCGTCTTTCAGTGAAGGGTTTGAATTAAGGAGAGCTTCTACGGATATGCCCTGGTTTTTACCGATACTGTATAATGTTTCGCCTTTCTGTACTTTGTATTCCATATTCGGGTTTGCATATCCTCCGTTTGTTGCAGTTGCGGATATGGCTGTGGTTTCGCCTGTAAACATCGGTACACGGATGGTTTTACCCTTGCTGAATGTTTTTTCGTCCAGTCCCGGATTTGCATTTTTGAGGTCGTCCACGGATATATGATACATCCGCGATACGGAATAGAGCGTTTCTTTCGTCTCGATCAGGTGGCTGCTGTAATTTGTCACTTTCCTCACTCTCTCTATTTTCAGCTTATCTCCCGCCTTTATTCCCTTTTCGGCCTTCGGATTCAGTTTGTAAATAGATTGCACGGTGGTGTTATACGCAGCGGCTATGGAGTATGCGGTTTCTCCTTTCACTACAGTATGTGTGATAACAGCATCCGGCGCTTGCGCAGTAGCTGTGACACCCGCTATATTCGAATCGTTATATCCTTCAGCAGACAAGTTCAATGCAGATGCAGCTAACAGAATCAATGATAGGAATAGTATATTCTTAAATTTAGATTTCATGCTGATTGTTGTTAAGTAAAGGCACAAAAATACAAAAAAATGGCTTCGTATTCAGATATAACGTTTTTTATTAGTCTTTGTTATCTATATTTTTCCCATAATCCGGAATATACGATTTCCCGGCAGTTGTCAATGAACTGCGACATATTCTCATCACTAAGATTATCTGTAGAAATGGGCTCATGGACGATTAGTTCAAGTTTACATGGATTGATGAGGTATGTGTTTATTTTCATCAGGTCATATGGCCCGTTTACTGTAACCGGTACAACAGGTAACCCCATTTCTTTTGCAATAACGAATGCTCCGCGTTTGAACCTTCCCATTTTGCCGGTATCCGTTCTCGCTCCTTCGGGGAATATTACCATCGAAGAGCCTTCGCCAAGCTGCTCTTCGGCTTTGATAATAGTTTCTTTCCTCGATTTCAGGTTGGAGTGGTCTACAAATACATGGCCTGCAATTTCCGAGGCCTTGCCTACAAATGGTATTTTGCGTAACTCCTGTTTCTGTACCCATTTTATATTCTGGTTCAGGTACCCGTATATAAGGAAAATATCGAAGGCTCCCTGATGATTGGGTATAAATACATATGATTGAGCTGGGTCGAGTTTCCCGTGACGGACCACCTTAATCCGGCATAAGGCCAGCCGGCAGGCCAGTTTACTCCAAAGACGAGGCGGATAATAACCCCAAAATGTCCGGTCACCTATAAGACAGCCAATCATAACTGTGACAGCCGTAATAATAGTCGCCAATACAAAAATAGGGGCGAAGATGAACAACTGGTACAGAAAGAGAATAACTTTCTTCATAATCATGATATTCTGGTTCAATATGCAAAAATACATTTTTTAATTAAGAGTGCATTTAAGTTTTTCCTACGAAGTTGTTCCGGATATAGAAAGATTCTCAAAAATATTTATCTGACCTGAGTATACCGGAAATTATATATACTCTTGGTTCCTGTGATTATTAATGCGAATCAGTGGTTGAGTTTTAACGTTGGATTATTATTGACTACACTTCGTTGCGTCTGAATGTTCATTTTGGCATTGCCCAAAACGAACCAAAAGGCTAGCGCTCCTTTCCTCGGCGACCTGTCAACGGTTTGCCGGCTGAAAGTGACAAACGGGCTATCGCCCAGTCTCTTTCTTCGCCGACTGCACCGGACAGGTACCTGCCTGCGTCACTAATGCGCATCCGCTGGCGCCTTAGTAAGCCAAGCCCTTTGATGAATAAATACGCGTCAGCAGGCGCCGTATGCTTCACGGACGGGCACCCGTCAGGAGAGAAAGGCTAAAAAACGAAAACGTGTTTGAGCTTATCTGACGATTCGGATTATACAAACCTTAGAGCGAGTTTTTTCG